>Ga0315280_10000677_pt1 | contig 62485 bp, 66 predicted proteins | sample YL17G06_40_MG_FD_203697 | JGI IMG/M metagenome (GOLD analysis project Ga0315280, IMG submission 203697) | Sediment microbial communities from Yellowstone Lake, YNP, Wyoming, USA - YL17G06_40 | ecosystem: Environmental > Aquatic > Freshwater > Lake > Sediment | place: USA: Wyoming | collected... | reverse complement strand
GTTCGTGCCGGCTCTTGGCGGACGGGTCAAAGCCATGACCGCGCCGGTCGGCACCGTGGGACTCTTCAGCGTGTGGCTCGCTTGCAAACTGGGTATGCCCCATCTTATCGCGAGTCTCACGCGAAACGATTTTCCCGTCTTCAACGGCAACGATTACATAGAACGGGGCGCGACCAAAGTGCTGGCTAATGGTTACGCCGTCTTCTGATACAGCTGCGATTTTCATTTAGATCCGCTGGATTCAGAAACTCCCAAAGCCTCGTTGGCAATCTTCTTGGCGATGCGCTCGACATCAGCCATGTCAAAATCGAGAGTGGGCACCTTCTCCACCCCTTCTCTGGCGATTACTATCTCATAGGCATAGGGAATGTTCAGTCTTTCCAGTACTTTGCCGGCACAGCGATTGGCGCAGCCGTTGATGATAATGAGCTTCCTCGCCCGCCGGGCAATATCCGCATGCGCTTTCGACTCCGCGGCAACAGCCGTGATACAACACATCCGGGCATTTTCGTGGGCATTAGTCAACTCAACCGCCACCTGATGGCCGACCTGGCCCACGCTGGCTGCTCCGTCGCATGCCAGAATAATGTTTAGCTTCTCGGCCTCCTTGGCACAAAGCGGAAGAATCCTTGGAGGCTTTTCTTCCTTAGGCATTTTCTCTCCTCCTTTTTATTTTTTTTGCATATATTCATCCATCTTACTTGAACGTCACAGATTCGTAACGTCGCCATAATCTGAAAAGAGGCATGTCGTCGGCCCGGATCGTGGCGCCTGTTGGTGACTATTCACCCGTAGAAGGAATTTACTCCTCCAGGATGGCCTTGACGATCAGGTCTTTTGCCCGTTTTACGTCATCCATAGATACGTATTCCATCAATCCCTTCATGTTTAGACCTATATCCTCATGAAGGGCCTTCTTTTTCATGCCGATGTCTCTCACCAGCACAATGGATTTCGTTACCTTGAAACCAGACTCCTCTGTGATCTTTCGGCTGCATTCAAACGGGCAGCCATCCACCGTGATGACCTTTTTGGCTGCCCTCGTCTTCCCCAAGACCGGAGCGACTTTCAAGGGTAAACCTCCAAGGCATCCAATGGAAACCCTCTCCAATCCTAACTCCTTAACCGCTTCGAGGCTGGCTAAGGCACTGGTAATGCCCGTATTGGACAAACCGCCGAAACATGAAAAGATGATGTTCTCATGAGTCTTCATTCCTTCTTGCCAATGTTTTTCTTCTGCCATCTTTATTTCTCCTTTCTCTCTGTTAAGTTAAGTGATAGGAATTCGCTTTCTTAAGTCAGGACTGGCCTGGCGTCTTCGGAAACCGGACTCTCCGTCTTGGCCGTTCTCCCCGGCAAGAGCAGATAGGCGCACGGTAGGAACCCCAGCGTCATGAAGATGCTGAATACCAATCCGCCGATGACCGCCACGGCCATGGGCACGAGCATGTCTCCGCCCTCGCCGATGTTCAGAGCGAGAGGCAAAAGCCCGAAAATGCTGGTCGTGAGCGTCATGAGGATCGGACGCAGCCGGACGGCGGACGCCTCGATGATCGCCTCCTTCAGGGACCGCCCCTGAGCGCGGAGCTCATTGATGAACTGGACCAGCACGACGCCGTGGTTGACCTCATTTCCGGCCAGAATGATAACGCCGATAAACACGGTGGCGCCGATCGGGAGTTTCGCAATAAGAAGCGCCACGGCCATGCCGATCAACGTCAACGGGACGCGGACCATGATCAGAAAGGGCTGGACGAACGACTCGAATTGAATGGCCAGCACGACGTAGGCGAAGAAGAGGGCAAAGAACAGCACGAGACCTAGGCTGCGGCGGTTCTCGGCCATCATCTGGGCCTGCCCACCGAATCCGATCTCCACTCCCGAAGGGCGCTCCATCGCACCCACAACAACCCTCGCCCGCGCGGTCGCCTCTCCGACGCTCACCCCTGCCGAGTCAGCCCGGACGATGACCTCTTTCGCCTGGTCCTCGCGGACGATCTCCACGGGCCCCGTGGCCCGTTCGACCGAGGCCACATCGCGCAGCATGATGGGCGTGCCGTTCCGCTCGGCGATCACGAGACCCTCCAGGTCTTCCTTGCCGGCGATCCGGGCTTCCGGGACCATGACGCGGATGGGATAGTACTGGCTGCCTTCCCGGTACTGGGTCGCCACTTCGCCGCGCACCAGGTTCCGAAGAGTGAGCGCCACCTCCTGCACCTCCACCCCCATCGCCGAGGACCGGGCCCGGTCCACATAAACGCGGTACTCCGGCTTGGTCAAGTCCATGGACAGATTCACGTTGCCGAGGCCCGGCGTCCCGCGAAGCGCTTCGGCCGCGTCCCGGGCGAACGCGAAGAGGGTCTGGATGTCATCGCCTTTGACCTTGACTTCCACTTCCTGCGTCCCAATCTGCCGGATGCCTTTAACCTTCATCTGCATGACGTTGACCCGTCCTCCTGGCGCGGGAACCTGGCGGGCGAGGGGGCCGATTTTCTTGACGAACGCCGCCGTGGAGATTTTCCTCCGGCTCTTCGGGACGAGCTGGATGTCCACCTCTCCTTCATAAGCGATCTCGAGCGTGGCAAGTCCCCACACCCGGCCTCCGGCGAGGCTGAAGACGCTCTCGATCTCCGGCAACCCCTGAATCTTCTCCTCGATGGCCTCCTGGATCCGGTCCATCTCGACGACCGAAGTCCCCGCGGGCATTAACACCTTGACCATGACCCGACCGTCGTCAACTTTGGGAAGGAGTTCAGACCCCACCCGGCCGAGCATGACGAGGCTCATCACAAAAAGCAGAAGCGTCGCCGCGATCACAAGGTACGGGACCCTAAGCAAACGGCTGAGCCAGCGCTTATACACGCCGGACAACCGTTCCATCAGACGTTCCATGACGGCGGCGCCCCGCCGGCCCGAGGTGTGAACTCCGAAGAGACGAGCGGCCGAGGGGGTCACGGTCAAGGCCGTCACGAGGGATACGATGAGGATGCCGGCCACGACGAAGACGAGCTCACGGAAGAGCAGCGCCGTCAAACCCGGAACGAGAAGAAACGGCAGGAACAGCGACAGAAACGTCAGTGTCGCGGCCAGGACGGCTCCGGCGACCTGGCGGGTCCCTTCCAGGGGCGCGCCGGCCGCCTCGCCCCCCTCGGTCCTGCGCGTGATGTTCTCCACCACGACGATCGAGTTGTCGATGACCACCCCCATGGCTACCACCAGCCCGCCAAGAGAGAAAATATTGAGTGAAAATCCGGCGATTTTCATGAGGAAAAAGTTGGCGAGCACGGTGAGGGGCAGGGCGACGAGCATGACGGCCACCTGGCGGAACCGTCCCAAGAACGCGTAGACCACCAGGATGACGAGGACCGCGGCGATCAAGGCGGAATCCCGGACGCTCTTGATGGCCGCCATGATATAATCGGCCTGGTTCTCGACAACCCCGAAATGGATGTCCGCGGGAATGATGTTGCGCAGCTCTTCGAGCCGCCGGTTCACCGCCCGGGCGACCTCGACGGTGTTGGCCTCGGCCTGCTTGAGCATGGCCAACTTGACGCAGGGATCCCCGTTGAAACGCGTGATGACCCGCGCCTCCTCATGACTGTCTTCGACGGTGGCCACGTCGCGAACATAGACGATCTTCCCGCCGGCGCCGCGGGCTACGGCGACATTGCGGATCTCGTCGAGGTTCTCGAATTCACCCATCGTCCGGGCGATGATCTCCCGTGTCTCGACGGTGACCCGCCCGGCGAACGTTTCGAGGTTCGAAAGCTGCAGCGCTTTGCCGACCTGTGCGGGCGTCAAGCCCATACCGCGCAGGCGGTCGGGATCGAGATGGATCCGGATCTCCCGCTTCAGCCCTCCGACGATCTCCGCGCCGGCCGTTCCTTCCACCGTCGTCAACCGGTCCTGGAGCCAGTTGTCGGCCCAGTCCCGGAGCCAGACGAGGCTGCGCTCGGGGGAGGAAAGCGTCACCTCCATGACGGGGAGCTGCGAAGGATCGGCCTTCATGATGATCGGTGGGTCCATGTCTTTAGGCAGCTCCCGCGTGACGCGGCCGTAGGCGGCCATCACGTCCTGGTAGGCGACATCCACGTTCGTGCCGTAGCGGAAGTTCACGAGCAGCGTGTACATCCCCTCCGTCGTCGTGGACTCCAGGTAGTCCAGGCGGTCGACGGTCGCCATGACCCGCTCCAGGGGGTCGGCGATGTTGGTATCAATTTCCTCCGGTGTGGCGCCCCGCCAGTAGATATGGATCTTCACCATCGGGTAGGTGATGTCGGGGAGATAATCCACGGGAAGCGTCAGGAGGCCGAACACGCCCAGCATCAAGACCGCGGCCGCAAGGACGGTCAAGGCCACGGGCCGGGAAAGGACAACCTCAGTGATTCGCATCAGCCTTGACATCCTTTTTTTTAGCCGTTTTGCCGGACTCGGCCGCCTTTGGACCCCGACCTGCAATCGTTACGTTAACCCCGTCCTTGAGCTTCTCGAATCCCTGAAGAACGATCTTCTCCCCCTCCTGGACGCCTTCCGTGATCTCGACCCAGCCGCCTCCTTCGAGCCCGGCCGTAACCTTACGTTGCCGCGCGATATCGCCTTCCACGACGAAAACGGTCCGGCTGCCGTCCGGACGGATCGCGATGGCTTCGGCAGGGACAGCAAGAACGTCATGCCGCTCCGCAAGCGTGAAAGTCGCCCGGGCGAGCATCCCCGGCAGCCAACGGACATCGCAAGTTCCCTGTCCGGGCACGACCTCGACGTCCGCCGTCCGGGTGGCCGGGTCGATCCGCGGTCGGATCCGCTTGATGTGAGCGGTGCACCCTTCGGCCCTCGTGCTCGCGTCCGACCTGAGCCTGACCTCATGTCCTTCGGCAAGACGGCCGAGAGCGGATTCCGAAACCGGAACGAGGGCGTGGAGCGTTCGCGAAGCTACGGCGAGGAGCGGGGTTCCATTCTTCACGACATCGCCCAACTCGACGCTGCGTTCGAGGATGTAGCCGTCGAAAGGCGCCTTGACCTCCGTATCCGCAAGCTGTGCTTCCAGACCGGAAATTCTCGCGCGGGCCCGAGCCTCGGCGGCGTCGAACCGCAAAACATCGGTTTCGGATCTCTCCAGGCGCTCCTTGCTGATCCCTTTACGCTCGAAGAGAGCACGATCTCTCTCCAGCACCCGACGCCCATCCTCAAGCTGCGCCCGGGCGCCCAACTGGTCCGCGCGCGCCTCGTCCAAGGCTGCGGCGAGGCGCGAAGGGTCGATCTTGACCAGGACCTGCCCGCTCCGCACCGGGGCGCCTTCCCGGACTTCAAGGGCGATGACTTCTCCGTCCACCTGGGCGGCCAGACGCGCCGACCGGTCCGGTTCGATCGTTCCCGTGAGCGTCAGCTCCGAGCGGACCGTGCGCCTGGCAATTTCCTTGGCCACCACCGCGACGGCGGGTTTTGCTGGTTGTTCTGTCTTGCGTGAGCAGCCGGAAATCGCTAGGACCGCGACCGCGGCCCCGATGACAAGGGATCGAACATTCGCTTTCATTGCTTGTCTCCCTTTCCCGCCGTCAGCGCCTTCTCCAGGTCGCGGCCCGCCGCCCAGGCCAAGCCAATGGTGGCATAGGCGACATCATGGCGGGCTTGGGCGAGAGCCAATTCGGCGTCCAAGAGCGCGGCCTGAGCGTCCAGGACATCGTTGACGGCCGCTCGGCCCAGCTCATAGTTCGCCCGCTCGATCTCAAAAGCCTCCCGGGCCTGCTCTGCCGCTTTAAGGGCGACGCGCTCGCGGTCGGCGGCTTCGGCCTGAGCCGCGGCCTCCCGCCGAACTTGCTCCGTCACCTGAAGCCGGGCGGCCCGTTCACGCTCTTGGGCTTCATTGAGCAAGGCCTGCGCCTGATTTCGTCGGGCACCAAGCTCTCCGCCTGTCCACAAGGGCACCTTGAGAATCAGCCCCGCCATAAAAAAGTCTTGATAGCCCGGGATCGGCGAGCCGACCGAGGAGACAACGCTGCGGGCCGTCCACCGGCCAAAGGATTCCAAACTCGGCCACCACTCCGCATTCACCTGAGCCAACTCGGCCTGGCGTCGAGCGACTTCTTGTCGAAGAGCGTTAAGTTCCGGACGCCGGGCGGCCGCTTCGTTCAGAAGGTTTTCAGTATCAGAGATATCCAGAGGCGGCAAGGTCGGAATGCCGACGACCAGGGGCAGAGGCTCCCGGAGGTCTCGCCCCAGCAGAACCGCCAAGTGCAAAGAGATCAAGTCGCGGTCCCTCCCGGCTTTGGACCGGCGCTGCTCGACGGCTGCGGCTCGGACTTCGACTTTGAGCAGGTCCAGGGGCGCAATCCGCCCCACGTCCTTCATGGCACCGGCAACTTTCTCTTGCTCTCTCAGGGCTTCCAGAGAGGCGTTGATCGCTTCAATGACGGTTTGTTGCTCGGTGGCCGCCAAATAGGCGGCCGTCACATTGAGGATCAGATCCTGGCGGGAACCGAAAAGATTGAACCGGCTCGCCGCGGCGGCCAGCTCCGCCGCCCGTTGCCGGGCCACAAGGCGGCCGCCGGCGAAGAGCGGAACCCGGACTTCGGCCACGGCTTGGGCGATATCGTTGTCATAGCGCAAGACTTCGCCTTGGTAGCTCGGCTGCATGAGCCTTTGCGGCCGGTCCGAATAGCTGTAGTCCGAAGCGAGATCCATCCTTGGGAAGCGCGTTGCGCGGGCGGCTTCGGCCGCGTAACCCGTGGCGGAGGTGCGGGCGGCGTCGGCGGTCAACCCCGGATTATGGCTGAGCGCTTCTTGAATGCACTCGGACAACGTCATCGGCCTGGCGGCCGGGTCTTTTTCAACGGCCGCGGCCGTCAGACACGTCAAAGCGAACACCGCAAGGGCGGTCAGCGCCGCGCCCGGACTAGATCGCCAGTTCATAGACGCGCTCCACGACGGCGGCCAGCTTGTCGAGGGGCGTTTTCATGCCGAACTCGCCCCGGCCCGCGGCGGCAAGAGCATCGGTCGCTTGCGAAAGCTCCGGTAGAGCCTCCAGGTAGGCATCGCGGCTCGACGTGACCGGTGGGGGCGCCAGCAAAACGGCGTCCCGGGCGGCCAGGATCTCTTTGAGAAGAGCCCGGGCTTTGTCCGGTTTCCCCGCTGTCAGAAGGCCCCTGGCGAACCCGACCTTCTTGCGCAAAACGGACATGGCGTCGATGGCCAGCGTCACTCCGTTCGCCTCGTGCATGGTCGTTATCCAGTTGCACGCATGAGCGCAGGAAAGAAAGGCGGGCCGCCATTCACCCGCGGCAATTTCCTTCCGCATGCGGGAAATATCCAAACGCACGTCTTCCAGCCTCTGGGACCAAGACGGATCGCCCGCGTACCCTTCGGGCACTGCGCGAGCGAATTCCTCGGCGATGGACGTCCAAAGGACTTCGGCGTCGGCCACCTCGCGGGCCGTTGTCTCTTTCAACCCAGCCGGTGCGTTGGGGGCCGTTTGGAAGAGGCGTTGCACTCCCTGGCATGCGGCGCGCATGTGCCGCCGCGCCTCCGACACGCGCCGGTCAAATGTCTGGCCGGAGGCGCCCACGGCGCCGAATAAAACAAGAGCTGCGGCAAATATAGCGAACCTCTTCAATGTAAACCTCCTCTTTTCGCGAATGGCCGCCCGATGTTCCATATAGGTCTTGGCCCCGCCAGGCGATATCGCCCGCAGCAACTCGATGGGTGTCGGTTTCGTGTCGTTACTCATGATAGCCCTCCTTTTTATTAAGATTCTCGAAGGCCGATTTCGCTCGTGAGCGCCCGACGGCTTTGTTCGCCAGGGACTCGAGCGCCGCGAGCAGCGGTTCGAGCCGCGCCCCCGGGAAGCCGAGAACGGATTCGTGCGCCCCGAGGTCGGTCGCCTCGCGGCAACCGTAGCATCCCAGAGAAAAATTGAGGCGTTGTTCAAGGTAGGGGATTAGGGTCGCATCCACGCAGGTCGCTTGGAGAACGGCGGTATCGCCGCGTCGGCGATCGCCGCCCGCCACGTTAAGGTCAAAAACCGATTCGCCATGACGGGCGCGCATGAGAAGCTGGCAGTAGCGATAACCATTGACGTTCCTGAACGATTCGGTCGGAGGCGGGCTTTCGGGTCCCAGGAGGAAGACGGCGACGGGCTCGGTGTCGATGCCCAGGATCTCAACCAGGCGCCTCGCCGCGGCCGCGTTATCCATTAGGGCTCTCCGCAGGCGTCGGAACGGACTCGCTCTGAGCCCTCATCGTCCCGACCTTTCCTTCAATACCTGGGTAGCACAGGCGAAGAAGTTCAGAACGCAGGGCGTGAGCAGCTCGTAATAAACGACATTGCCGTCCCGCCGGTCACGCACAATACCGTGAGCTCTCAGCAGCGACAGGTGCTTGGAGACGGTCGACTGGTCCAAGCCGATGAACCCGGTGAGTTCGCCCACGGAGCATTCTCCCTTGGCCAAGCGATCCACGATTTTCAGCCGCGCCTCGTTGGCCAGGACCTTCAGCAACTGCGCCTGCTTGCGAAAGGTGTCGGTCTCTTTCATCATAACCTCCGAAATGTCGGAAGAAAGTATATGGTAATATGGCCATGTTGTCAAGAGTCAAACATCGGAAAACCGCCGGGCGTTTTATCAATTGCCGTGAGATGCAGCTGGAACGTCGACGAGACGCCCATAGGGACGCTGAAGAGATCCCGAGAGAACATAACGAATCGTTATAGCGGCAGAAGGGAAGCGTGGAAGCGCCTTAAATCTTCCCATGCCCGGGAAGCGTGTCTCTCCGCTTGCGATAAGAATCCGCCTCGGCGATAGCGGCAGGAGCGAAAGGCGCAATCCGATGTCGTGTTCCCGATCCTTCAAATGCCTTCCACTTGACATCGCGGCATATTAATTATAAAGTATATGCGTTGATACTTAATTAAAAACGCCCATGTCGAATCCGGAGAAACTTGCCCGCATCTTTAATGTGCTTTCGGTGGAAACGCGGGTGCGCATCATCGATCTGCTCAAGCGCCGGTCCCTCTGCGTGAACGCCTTGGCCCGTGTCCTGGAGATCACCCCGGCGGCGGTCTCGCAGCATCTTCGGATTCTGCGTAACGCGGATATCGTTACGGCCGAAAAGCGAGGCTATTTCGTCCACTATAAAGTCAACGAGGCAACTCTGGCGAAGTGGAAGGAAGCAGCAGAAGGCTTGCTGAAGATGAACACGTAAAAGACAGGGACGCTTTTTTGTATGCGGACAAGTGTCCCCGCGGTCACTTGATCACTGGGAGGTCGAACATGTGTGAAAAAGGCAATTGCTGTCAAAAGCCGGAGCAACTGAAAGGCAAGCCCCGGGACTGTTCCTCCGATCAGATCAAAAAATGCCACCGGGCACAAATAGACCATCCCTGCGTGACGAATAGAAAAAGAAAGAGAAGGAACAAGATTTGAACAACGAGGAATCGGAAAAGATTTGGGGCCTTGCCGCGGAAAATTACGATCAGGCCGCAGCCACCTTTGAGCCCTTTGCCGAATGGTTGGCAGATCTTTGCCTGCTTTGTAAGGGAATGGTGGTGTTGGACGTCGGGTGCGGCACCGGCATCAGTTCGTTCGTTGCTGCTCGATATGTGGGAAGCCGAGGTCAAGTAATTGGAATCGATATTTCCAAACGCATGGTAGAGGTTGCCCGAGAAAAAGCTTTAGCGGCATGTTGGCCGAACGTGCAGTTCATTGTCCGTCCTGCTGAAAAAACTCGCCTCGCGGATGATTTATTTGATGCCGTTATCTGCAACTTCGGCCTTCATCTGTTTGACGATGAGCGAGCCGCCCTGAAGGAGATGATACGTGTTACAAGGCCCGGAGGTAAAGTGGGCTGGTCTGTGCCAGCGTCTGATCACGCGAGAGAAATGATAGATGCCTTCGCAAAGGCCGGCAAGGAACTGCGCTTGCCCATGTCTTTTAAGGGGGAGAAGCCGTTGAAACCTGACCTCGAAAGAATCACTAGGCTTCTTCGGTTTTGTCGGATCTCTAACCCGGAGATCAGCGAACGTAAGCAAGTATTTTCTTACACAAGTCCCGACGCTTATAAGAGAGTGCTTAAAGCCAGAATAGGTCGCTTGCTGAGCAGGGTTCCGAAAGAACGACAGACCGAAGTTTTGCAAAGAATGCTCGCCATATTATTGAAAGATAAGAGCACGTTCAGCTTTACTTGCCATGCTTATGGCGTTGTTCATGAGAAGGTTGAGCATGTTGCATAGGATCGAAAACCGCGCACCCTCTTGGGATCAGAGATGCGAACCGGTTGCCTATTGATGCACAAGGGTGCTCGGTTCTTAATGAATAGACTGTGTCGGCCAGAGAGATTCACTGAGGAACGGCAGCCGCCGAGCAAAAGAGGGAATCCATGAAAAAATTCGATATGGCCGGGATGGAAACATCCGGTTACGACCAACGGGAGAAGAACGTTTTCTATCAAACCCGCGAATTCAAGATGCGGATCATAGGCCTCGCATCCGGTGAGAGCCTGCCGGAATGCGAAATGGCGTCTCATGTCGTGTTCATTTGTCTTGAAGGCGAAGCGGAAGTGAGCGTCGGGGAAGAGAAAATATCGCTTTCCACGGGACAGGGTCTGGTCACCGAGCCGGCCACCGTGTCGATGAAAACGGATACGGGCGCCCGGCTCCTGGGAATCCAGATCGCGAAGGTAAGAGCCGGAACGGCGGAGGAAGGTTGACGATGATGGATACTGGCGGCAGCGCCATCGCCGTGGAGGGCCTAGCCAAGAGCTTCGACGGCATCCATGCCGTCGCGGGTGTCGATTTCGATGTCCGCCGGGGCGAACTCTTCGGCTTTCTCGGACCCAACGGCGCAGGCAAAACCACAACGATCAATATGCTCACGGGACTTGCCCGGCCGGATTCGGGGTCGATCCGGATCGGCGGAGTCGATTGCACGAAAAATCCCAAGGCGGCCCAGCATTTGATCGGCGTCGTCCCGGACGAAAGCAACCTCTATCCGGATTTGACGGGCTTTGACAATCTATGTTTCTGCGCGGCTCTCTACGGCCTGGGCAAGGGGGAGCGCCGGAAAAGGGCAAGGCAACTTCTGGATTCCTTCGGGCTGGCGGAAGCGGCGAATCGTAGATTCGGCGGCTATTCCAGGGGCATGAAGCGCAAGCTCACCATCGCCGCCGGGGTCATCCACGGCCCGGAAATCCTGTTCTTGGACGAGCCAACCACGGGTATTGACGTGGCCAGCGCCAGGCAGATCCGCCAGCTCATTGCCGACTTGCACGGAACCGGGACGACGATTTTCCTGACCACGCACTATATCGAGGAAGCCGAGCGGCTTTGCGGCCGCATCGCCTTCATCGTCGCGGGACGGATCGTGCGGATCGACACGGTCGAAGACCTTGTTCAACCGGAACAGGAAAAACACATCATGGAGATTGCCGTTGCGACCGCCGTTCCGGATATGCTTCAAAAGAGCGCCGCGATGTTTCCCGACCTTGAGTTCGAAGCCGCCGGCCAAGGGTTGATCCGGGTCAGGGCCGGCGGGCCCATTCATGTCGGTCCGCTGGTGCGTTTCTTTGAGGATCAAGGCATCGAGGTCACCGAGGCCCGGCGGATGCGCCCGTCCCTGGAGGATGTCTTCGTGCGGATCACGGGGATCGAGACGGACGCGATGAGGAAAGATAAAGAAAAATCGGGGGGCGGCCAATGAAACGATGGATCGCCTTCTGGAACATCCTGACCAAGGACGTGCGGACCTATTATTTGAAGCCGCCGAACATCAGCTGGGGTTTGATCTTTCCGTTCGCCTGGACAGGGATGTTTTTCATCAAGTCAGGGAGCGGTGTGGAGAGCATCCCGGCACTGCTTCCCGGCGTTGTGGCCGTTTCCATCCTCTTCGGCACTACGTCGCTGCTGGCCGTGACCGTGACCTTCGAAAAGAAAGGCCGTTCGTTTGATCGCCTGTTGCTTGCCCCCATCCCCCTAGAGCACTTGATGCTGGCCAAGACCTTGGGGGCGATTGTGTTCGGAATCGCTAATGCTTTTGTCCCGGTCTTCATGGCCGCGTTCATCACCGATCTATCGGGGGTGAGGTGGAGCGTTTTTACGGCCGCGGTCGTGATGATTGCGGCGGCATCGACCTTTCTGGGCCTTTTCATTGCCGTTGCGGTCAGCGAGGTATTCGAGGCCCAGACTTTTTCGAATTTTTTCCGCTTTCCCATGATTTTCCTGTGCGGACTGTTCTTCCCTATAGACAAGCTGCCCATGTTCCTTCGGCCCCTGTCCTACATGCTGCCTCTCACCTACGGCGCCGACGTCCTCCACGGGGCCGTTCATGCCGGTAATAGGATGCCGTACGTGCTCGATTTATCTGTTCTGGGCTTCTTCTGCGCAGGCCTGTTTGCGGCAAGCCTGTGGAACATCAAGCGCAAATGGATCGTCTGAGCGCCGCCTCCGCCGGGTCTCCGCGGCGGCGTTATCCACGATGATACTCCGCAGGCGCCGGAACGGCCTCGCTCCGAGACATCATCGTCCCCACCTTTCCTTCAACACCTGGGTCGCGCAGGCGAAGAAGTTAAGAACGCAGGGAGTGAGCAGCTCGTAGTACACGACATTTCCGTCCCGCCGGTCGCGGACGATACCATGGGCCCTGAGCAGCGCCAGGTGCTTGGAGACGGTCGACTGGTCCAAGCCGATGAACCCGGTGAGTTCGCCCACGGAACATTCTCCTTTAGCCAAGCGGTCCACGATCTTCAGCCGCGCCTCGTTGGCCAGGGCCTTCAGCAACTGGGCTTGCTTGCGGAAGGTGTCGATCTCTTTCATCATAACCTCCGAAATGTCGGGAGAAAGCATATGGCAAAATGGGCATGTTGTTAAGAGACGAACCTCGGAAAACCGCCAAGCGTTTCATCAACTGCTGTGAAATCAAGCTGGAACGCCGAGCGCGGGCCGTGTCCACCCTGAAGAGCTGAGAAGAGCCCGTCACCCTTCCCGAAGCTTCCTTATGATTTCCTGGATCGCGTCGATCTCGGGAAAAGAAATGGGCCCCCGCGTGCACAAGTTCTCGCACCCGTTGCAGCCGACGACGCAATTAAACGGCCGATCAGCCTTGGCGATATTGTTCTTCTCGTCCCATGTATAAACGCCTTGTTGACAGAATTGGAAGCACACCTTACAACCGTTACACTTTTCCTCATCGATCGAGGGATACCAGGGAATTTTTTCCCGCGGGACTTGTTTCATGGTCACTTGATTTTTCCTCCGTCTTGATCAGTCGCAAAGGCACGCTCTGCATTCCGCAAATAAATCTTTACGGCCTCACGAATCTGGTCCCTGTCGCTGTTAGCCGTGCATAGATAAAGGATTCTTTTTTACAGCCTTGCACGAAATTCTAACTCATTATATATGAATAACTTACGAGACATCAATTTTTGTGTTTCCTAACCCTTCGTATCTTATTCATATTCAATTAGTTATGGCAATCCCGGTGAGCGAATATGCTTGATTATTCCCAATTTGCGGCCTCGTTTTAGACCGGGTTAGGATAGGCGATTTTCGTGCAACCCCTCTTCTCCTTCCCGTTGATCTCTTTTCATATGAATCAACTACGTATCCTAACCCCCGGGCTTCTGATACCCTCGAGGGGGACATTTTCCTGTGACCTTCACGAAAATCGAGGAGATCATGAAAAGCCTTTTCCAGCCCGAAGAGATTCCGCCGCGGGTCCGTTTCGAAAAATTGTTTTCCCACTTGCCGGCTTTGGCTCAAAAGATCAGCGCCCGAGGACGTCCTCCATTTGCCCGGGATGCTCTCCTTCGCGCTTTGATTTATCAGCGTCTCCGCGGCCGTGCTCCGTTGACCGACTTGGCCTTCGAACTGGAGAACAATCTCTCGGTCGCAGCGGCCTGCGGGTTTCCAATGCTCCAACACCCGCCCTCGCGCGAACGCTTCTCCTTTTTTCTCCGCACGACACCCCATCAGGACTTGGAAGATATCCGGATAAATCTCGTCCGGACGCTGATCGAGGAAAAAATCATCGTCGGCGGCGTACTTGCGCTGGACTCCTGTGCCATCGAGGCCAACGTCCGGGAGAACAACCTCAAAACCTCCGCCAAAAACCGGTTCGACAAAACGAAATTCCCTCGCGGCGACCCCGACGCCCGACTGGGCGTCAAAATCCATTTTCCCAAGCCCTTCCAGCCAAAAGTGATGTTCTACTGGGGCTACCGCAACCATATCATCAGCGACACGGAATCCGAACTCCCTCTTTATCAGATCACCTATCCGAATGACCGGGATGAGAAAAAGGTCGCCGTTCCCATGTTGCGAGAGATCGCGGCCTTGGCTCTCTCGGTTTCCGCTGTGACCGGAGATGCCAATTATGACTGCGAGGACATTCTCTCTTATATCGCCCTCGAGATGAAAGCCCAACCTATCATCCCCCTCAACCCCCGCCGGCCGCAGAACGATTCCTTCCGCCTTCAGAGGGACTCCGTCCTCTGTCCCGCCGATCTCCCCACGCATCGCAAGGGCCGGATGACCTCAAAAGGCCGAGTCTATCTTCAGTACTCTTGTCCCCTTCACTGGAGCAAAGCCTATCGAGGAAAGTATCTTCTCTGTCCGGCGGGGCATCCCAAGTTCCTGAACCAGAAAGGGTGCAACTATCTCCTTCGGCTTTCGCCCAGCATCCGCGACACCATCGATTACGGCTCCCGTTACTTCAAGACAATTTATAATGAGCGAACCTCGGTCGAAAGGGGATTTTCGCGGCTTCTGGCGATCGCTATGCAGAATCCGACCGTTGTCGGTTTGACTGCTACCCGCAATCACTGCACAATCGCGCATATTACGATGCTACTCGTGGCCCTGGCCGCCCATCGCGAAGGGTTTCCCGATAAAATCCGCTACGTAAAATCTTTCTTGCCTCGTTACCTTGTTTGAGGTATTTTTGTGAAGCCCTATTCTTTTTTAATCATCTTAAAAAACCAGGTTGAACAGGAACCCGACGATCATGATGCCCACCGCCACGATTCCAACGAAAATGAAGATCAAAGGCAGTTTGAGGACCTTCTTGAGGATGATCGTTTCCGGAAGCGACAGGCCGATGACGGACATCATGAAGGCGAGCGCGGTCCCGAGCGAAGCCCCTTTTTCGAGCAAAGACTGGACGATGGGGATGATGCCCGCTGCGTTCGAGTACAAGGGGACGCCGATCAGAACGGACAGCGGCACGGACCACCAGGCCGATTTGCCCATGATGGAGGCCATAAAGTTCTCCGGCACGTAGCCGTGGACCGTGGCCCCGATGCCGATCCCGATCACTATATAAATCCAGACCTTGGCCACGATCTCCTTGACGGCCGTCAAGCCGGACTCTACGCGTCGATTGAAGGGAAGCCTTTCGCCTTCCGCTATTTCGCCTTCGGCTTTGATCTGATAGACCCAGTCCTCGACGAACCGCTCGAGCTTGAGCTTGCCGAGAGTCCAGCCCGCCGTAATGGCGATGACGAGGCCGGTGGACACGTAGAGCAACGCCGTTTTCCATCCGAACAGGCTCGACAACAACACGAGCGCCACCTCGTTGATCATGGGCGCGGCGATCAGGAAAGAAAACGTCACCCCGAGGGGAATGCCGGCCTCGACGAAGCCCAAAAACAGGGGAATGGCCGAGCACGAGCAGAACGGCGTCACGATCCCCAATGCGCTCGCCATGAGGTTGCCGAGGAACAGGGACTTGCCCTCCAGGATCTTGCGCGTTCTCTCCGGGGAAAAATAGGTCCGGATGATCCCCACGACGAAAACGATCAACGTCAGCAACAACAGCACCTTGGGGACTTCGAAGAGGAAGAACCGGACCGTTTCGGTCAGATGCAAGCCGGAGGGCATTCTCAAAAGAGAGAAAACGACGAAATCCGACGCCGTCTTCAAATTCAAATAGACGACCGCCCAAATGGGCATCAATCCCAGTAGGCGCCACTGTTTCGACATAAGGCTTTCTTTCTATAACTGCATGCTTAACACATGAATATATTATCATATATTTATATGTTATGATTGTCAAGCTCGCGAATTTTATGTTGGGGTCTTGGGTGCATTGGGCCTTGACATCCACATTAATCATGTATGATAATATGTTCATATTATAAACTGAAATGAAAGAAATCATCAGGGTCTTTAAGGCGCTTTCGGACCCGACCCGGCTTCGGACCATTTTGCTTCTTCTGGGCAGAGACCTCTGCGTTTGTGAGCTGATGTTTGTCCTGAAGATGTCGCAATCCAGGCTGTCCCACCAGCTCAGGATCCTTCGCGACGCCGGCCTGGTCGAGGACAGACGGGACGGCAAATGGATCATCTATGGAATTCCGCAAGACGTGAAAGACAAATTGAACCCTCTGATGGGCCTTTTCCTGAAGGACGTCGGAACGGAATCAGAGGAGATCCGCGAGGACCTCGGGAATCTGCGGGCCTGCTTGAGGAAAGATCTGCGGAGGACGCGTCAAAAAGGAAAACGCCGATCGGCAAGTCGCTGACGTCATCGGCGTTTTTATCGAAATTGCACTGTTCTGGCGAAGCCAAGAGAAAGGAGAGGCGACATGGAGATCAAAATCTTAGGTCCCGGTTGCCCGCGATGCGAAGAGCTCGAAAAGCGGACGATTAACGCGTTGGCCCAAATGAACATCGCCGCCGATGTGGAAAAGATCTCGGATATTCAGAAAATCATCGCCTACAGGATCATGGCCACACCGGGACTTGTCATCGACGGCAAAGTGAAGTGCGCCGGCCGCATCCCGTCCCTTGATGAGATCAAGGAATGGATCCGCGAAGCCCACGGCGATATCTAAGAAGAAGGGAAAGATCAAAACATGAATAAAAGCAACCTTGCAAGAAAAGCAGCCCTTTTCCTCCTAGCGTCAGTCTTGTTTATGAATATTTTTTGCGAACCGGGATCCGGCCAAAAGGCTCCGGCCTCGAAGGAGGCGGCGGCCGCAGGGACCGTTCTCGTCACGAACAATCTCAACCTGGATTTTTCCAGGCACCTGATCACCTTCATCGAGCTCGGCGCGGACAGATGCATTCCCTGCAAGGCCATGCAGCCGATCATGAAGGAGATCGCTGCCCAATATAAAGGAAAAGTCCAGGTTGTGTTCTACGACGTCTGGAAAGACCCGGAGCCCGCGCGGAAGTACGGCATCCAGCTCATCCCGACACAGGTTTTCATCGATAAAAAAGGCAAAGAGGTCTTTCGCCACGTCGGACTGTTTCCCAAAGATGAGCTTATCGCGTTCCTGAAAAAACAGGGCGTCGACTAATATAGAAAAAGGGGCCATGGAAAGCTTGTTCGGAGACGTCGCCCAGCTTATCCAGCACAATCCTTGGCTGGCGATCGTCGCCGTCTTTCTCGGGGGAGTCATGACCGCGTCCAATCCGTGCGTTTTAGCCATGATACCGCTGATCATCGGTCTGGTCGCCGGCAGGCAAGGAACGGCATCCCTGAAAAAAATGTTTTTCTTCTCCCTATTTTTCGTCCTCGGCCTGGCCGTGACATTCACGGGGCTTGGCTTGATCTCGGCCCTCATGGGCCGCATGTTCGGCGATATCGGGCGATTTTGGAAATATGCCGTGGCTATTGTCTGCCTGGTCATGGGCGCCCATTTGCTGGGGGCTTTCAAGTTTAATTTCGCCGTGCCAAAATCTTTCGGCAAAATCCGGGAAGGAGGGCTCGGGGCCTTTCTTCTAGGCTTATTGTTCGGCGTCGTTTCCACGCCTTGCGCGGTCCCTATCCTTGCGGTCCTGATAGCATTAGTCGCCAACAAGGGGAATGTCGTTTACGGGGGTTTCTTGCTGTTCATCTACGCTTTGGGACATTCGCTGCTCATATTGATCGCCGGGACGTCCATGGGCGCCGCCAAACGATTGATCGAATCCAAAGGCCTTAACAAGGCCAACCGGATTCTCCAAAAAGCCGCCGGCATCATCATTATCTTGATCGGAATCTATTTTATAGTTTAAGGATAACGCGTAAAACATCAGTGGAGAGGAGACCCGACTTGACCGAACACTCCGGCAAAAGACTTTCATTTCTTGACCGCTATTTGACTCTCTGGATCTTCTCGGCGATGGCCATCGGGGTCGGACTGGGGTACCTTGTCCCGGCCGTCGTCGGGTTCATCAACAAGTTCCAAAGCGGCACGACCAATATCCCGATCGCCATCGGTCTCATCCTGATGATGTATCCGCCCCTGGCCAAGGTGAAATACGAGGAGCTGGGGGACGTTTTTCGCAACGTCAAGATCCTAACGCTTTCCCTTGTCCAGAACTGGGTCATCGGCCCGATCCTGATGTTCGCTCTGGCCGTGATCTTCCTCCGCGGCTATCCCCATTACATGTACGGCCTAATCATGATCGGCCTGGCCCGATGTATCGCCATGGTCATTGTCTGGAACGAGCTAGCCAAGGGTGATACCGAATACGCGGCCGGCCTGGTCGCCTTCAACTCGATCTTCCAGGTCCTGTTCTTTTCGGTCTACGCCTACGTCTTCATCACTATCCTTCCGACCTGGCTCGGACTCAAAGGCACGGCCGTCAACGTGACCATCGGCCAAATCGCGAAAAGCGTGTTTATTTACCTCGGCATCCCGTTCATCGCCGGCGTCGTCACCCGCTTCACCATGCTTAAGCTCAAGGGAAAAATCTGGTATGAGCAGAAATTCATTCCCCGCATCAGTCCGATCACCCTCATCGCCCTTCTCTTTACGATCATCGTCATGTTCTCGCTCAAGGGCGAATTCATCGTCAAGATTCCGCTCGACGTCCTCCGCATCGCAGTTCCCCTCTTGCTCTACTTTGTTATCATGTTCCTCGTGTCGTTCTACATGGGCCGGAAGGTAGGCGCGGATTATTCCAAAACGGCGACGCTGTCCTTCACGGCGGCCAGCAATAACTTCGAGTTAGCCATTGCCGTGGCCGTGTCCGTCTTCGGCATTAACTCCGGCGAAGCTTTTGCCGCAGTCATCGGACCCCTGATCGAGGTGCCGGTCATGATCGGCCTGGTCAACGTGGCGCTCTATTTCCAGCGGCGGTACTTCTAGGAGAGGATAAGGTCCTAGGACCGTCGGCGGAGAAGCCGACGGATGGGATAAAAATATAAACTTGGGCGGTCACGTGAGAGAACTCGAAGAAATCCAGCACGATGGAACGCCGGTCCAAGAAAGAACCCGCGTGCATCGTGTTCGCGTTGGAAAGAACGGCGCCTTGATTCTTCCGCCCGGGCTTCTCAGAAAGCTGGGCGCAGCCGGAAATGACCGGCTCGAGATCGTCGAAAACCGGCTCGATATGCTCTGGGTCTCCTTTGACGGCGCGGAGGGGCTGACGTTCGACAGCCTCCGCAGGGGGGCGGAGTTCGATCGCGTGGTCGAGAACCTGCGGAATCTCCAGAGAATGAACGCCCGCCGCCGGCATCATAAGATCAAAATCGGGATCGCCTTCGTCGTCATGCGCAAGAACGTCTCCGACCTCAAGGCCATGGACGAGCTGGCGCGCAAGGTCGGCGCGGACCGGATCCTGGTGAGCAACGTCTTGCCCTATAGCGCCGAGATGGAAAAGGAAATGTTGTGCCTCTTGACTCTCTCGTTGGATACGTTTACCTTCGCCCCGGGCAAGGTCGAGATGAGCCTCCCGCGCCTCGATGTCAGTCCCGTCACGCGCGAGGCCATCTTTCGCATGCTCCAAGGCTACCAGAACCTGACGCTCATGGGGAACAGGATCTATGCGCCCTCCGAGCAATGCCGCTTCATCCAGGATCGCACGACGTTCATCCGCTGGGACGGCCGGGTCAGCCCCTGCATGGGGTTGCTGCATTCTTACAAGACGTATCTCTACGGCAACGAGCGCTCCGTTCATAGTTACTCGCTGGGCGATATCCACGATGATACTCTCTGGAAAATTTGGAATTCAAACCAGTCCAGAAAATTCCGCAAAAAACTGCGCGCCTTCGAATTTTCGCCCTGCCACGTCTGCGGAGGCTGCAACCTTCTCGAAGAGAACAAAGAAGACTGTTATGGGAACACATTCCCGGTTTGCGGAGGCTGCCTCTGGGCTCAGGGAGTCATCCAGTGTCCCTAATCGAACGGATGGTTTCCGTACGTCGATGAAAGGAGAATCGGATGGAATTCTTGGAAACGACGGTCGACAAATTCACGTTCCGGGTGCCGACGGACCGTATCTTCAGCCCGGAGGGAATCTGGCTTAAGCCGGAGGCTGGGGAAAATTCGGGCCGTTGGCGCATCGGGCTCACGGATTTTCTTCAACAGCATAGCGGAGACATGACCTTCGCCCTGTTGCGTCCCGAGGGAACCCGTTTTGCCATCGGCGACGAGATCGGAGTGATCGAGACGATCAAGGTCAACGTGAGCCTGACGTCCCCGGTCGCCGGAACCATCGTCGAGATCAACCCGGATCTCGAAATGACGCCCGAAGTCATCAACCAGGATCCTTACGGAAAAGGATGGCTGGCGGTGATCGAGGTCGCCGCAAACGACGATCTCGCCGCCCGGCTCATGACGCCGGATGCCTATTTCGAACACATGAAAAGCCAAGCCGAGGCGGAGGTCCGGTCTCGATGAGCGCCCCAGATAAAAAAGTTGTCATTGTGCCCTGCAGCGGAATCGGCAAGCCCTTCGGGACGGTCGCCCGCGAGGCCGGATACGACATCGTCGAGGACCTTCGCCCTGAACAGACTCGCTTGGTCGCCCTCTCCAAGCTGGTCCTGGGCGACGAAGAAGCCAAAGCTGCCGTCGCGGCTCATCCGGCCGTGACCATCGACGGCTGCAAGCTGAATTGCGCGGCGAAAATGGTCCGCGAGAGCGGCGGCCGGATCGCCCAAGAAGTCGCGGTCCAGGAGGTTTTCCGCCGGCACAAAGCGTTGAAGCCCGAGGGAATCGCCGAACTCAATCCCGCCGGGCAAGCTCTGGCCCGAGCCCTGGCAGAAGAATTGGCGGCCATCGTCGACGCCCTGACGGCCGGGAATTCCTCGGAGGACGACCATGCCTAGACTTCCGGAAAAAAAGGCAGGCATCATCGCCTGTTCGGGTGAAGAGATAGCCGAAGGAACCGTCTCGCGGCTGGCGGCCTTGAAAGTTTTGCACGAAACCCGACGAGGGGATACGGTCACGCTTTGTTTGCCGCTTTTTCTGGCGGGAGGCCAAGGGGAGCGAACCTTCGCCCGCTTTTATCCCACCATCACGGTGGACGGGTGCGGGTTGAAATGCGCGGCCCGGGCCACAGAGCGGTATTCGGCCAAACCCGCGGCAAGCCTTGCCGTGACCGAAATCGCGGCGGCCAAAGGCATCACCGGAATCGGGGGTCGCCGGCGATTGAACGAGGCCGGGAGAAAGGCCGTCGAGGCCGTCATCGAAATTCTGGAGGAAGAAGTGGACAGGGTTTTGGGATCTTCCCGACGCCGCGGCCAGCGGACCATACCAAAGCCCTCCGCTGTCCCGCCGCCGATCAAATGCTCGTGCGGCTCCGGATTGCCCGTCTCCTCCCTGAACATCGCCGGCCGACGCGTCGAGGTTGTAGCGTTGCCGTCGATCCTCGACGATTTTCTCGGCGCCGGAGGCCGGGGGGATGAGACCGGGATTCGAGAACTCTTCGACCGCGTCGCCGTTTATAACGAGATTCCGGCCGGGGAGGAAGGCGCCTGGAAGGAAGCCTTTCGCCTCGAAATCGCAGCCCGGAGTCAAAAGGAGAAACGATGAGCCGCACCGCCGTCTATTATACCGACGTCCGGTGGACGGGAGCGCATTGGGGACATCTTCAAATGGGCAATGGCCCGGAAATGCCGTTCTCGGCGCCGCCGGATGCACAAGGACATCCTGGCGTCTTCACCCCCGAAGACGCTTTTGTCGCAGCCGCGAACACCTGTATCATGATGATGTTTCTTTGGGCTTGCGAACGGTTTCGACTCAAGCTCCTCGCGTATGAATGCCGGGCGGAAGGGACCAAGCTAATCGAACTGGACCGCACGGAAATCTTCACTGCCCTTCGGCTGAAGCCGGTCATCCGGATCGGTCTCGGCGGCGAGGCGCTCGCGGCCGTTTCCGCTCGGGCCCAAAAGGCCTTGGCCGCCGCCCGGAAATACAGCCTGATCGCCAATTCATTGAAATCCGAAATCGTTATCGAACCGGAATTCCGCTATGAATGAACCCTCCCGGCCGGCCGCCCCGGGCGGGTCAGTATAAGCTGGATATGCGAGTCGTCCAGGTTTTGGACCTGGTTGAGCGGGCTCTCCTCAGATAAATCCTCATCAAAATCCAAAAACGGCAAAGTCAATGAACCTTAGGATTCTAGCCTTACCCACGCAAAAAAATCCGTCTTCGCCGGGCTTCTTTTCCGGATAGCCCCTTACGAATATTTCTATCCACTCATTCAATCCTTCCTAAGGACGGGATAGACATCAGAAACACTTCTGATAGAGAAAAATGAGCTGGTCGAGCTCTGTTACATCAAGGATAGTCCGAACAAAAATGAGGGCCGAAAACATAAGGGCGGTCCAGAAGCTTCTGGGCCACAAATCGATAAGAACGAGCGAAATCTGCTTCGATCTAAGCGATAGGCACCTTCACGGAGTCATCGGACAGCTCCCCTGCCCTAAAATGGGCGCATTTTTGGGCGCAAATTTCGTCTTCCCGGGTCGAGCGATTATGCAAGTCGTTGATAATAAAATGGCGGGAACGGCGAGCTAAGTTATTGAAAAGAAATGCCGGGGACGGGAATCGAACCCGTACACCCCTTACGGGGCGAGGGATTTTAAGCTCCCCCGCCTAATTTTATGCCGCTAACTTATTTATGAGCAACCGATTTTTCGTAAATCCCACGGGGTATGACGGGTTTGTGACCGGATTTCTTTTTTAATGGAACCGATGAATTCTTTTTATTTTTCCAGTAAAAAAAGAACTAAGTGTTCCAGCGGAATCGTCTTTATTTCAGAAAAGCCGGAGGAATTCCCCATGCGGAGAACTTCGTCTGATTTCAATCGATCTTTTAACGGAGGACCATAGTCCCGCTCCGCTGAGCAATTTTCTTGAGACGGAGGATATTTTATCATAAACTGGTTGCGATCGACTTGAATATGAACCAATCGACGGCGCTTCCAAAGAACCTTGAATCCCAAGAATACGAGCGGATGACGGCGGACGATGTCGTCGCACGCTTGGCAACGGATTTAAGCGCCGGATTAAAGAAAACAGAAGTCGAACATCGACTTCAGCGATTCGGCTCCAACGAAGTTCCCGAGGAAAAAGCTCATCCCCTCCGGAGCTTTCTCAAAAAGTTTTGGGGCCTGACCGCCTGGATGCTCGAGCTCATCATCGTCCTGTCGTGGATCCTGCATAAGGTCGCGGATGTCTATATCGTCGGCGGACTGCTGATCATGAATTCGATCATTAGCTTTTTGGAGGAACAGAAGGCGTTCCGCGCGGTCGAAGAATTGAAAACAAAACTCCAGATTCAAGCCAGGACGCTCAGAGACGGCGCGTGGGCGCTCGTTCCCGCCGGGGAACTGGTTCCGGGAGATATCCTGAGAGTTCGGTCCGGAGATTTTGTCCCCGCGGACATGAAAATCCTAAACGGCGCGCTCGCCGTGGACCAATCCGCTTTGACGGGAGAATCTCTGACCCTGGATAAGAAGACCGGAGACCTTTTATATGCGGGATCGGTGCTTAAACGAGGAGAGGGGACAGGGGTCATCATCCAAACGGGCGCGTCGACAAATTATGGAAAGACGATGCAGCTTGTTCAAAGCGCACGTCCCAAACTTCACATGGAAGAGGTGGTCGCCAAGCTCGTGAGATGGTTGCTCATGATTATCGGCGGCCTCTTGAGCCTGACACTGGGAATATCGATAATCCGGGGCTTCCCCCTCCTCGAAATTTTACCCTTGATGCTGGTGCTCTTATTGTCGGCGATCCCCGTCGCCCTGCCGGTCATGTTCACCGTGAGTATGGCCGTCGGTGCCAGGGAACTGGCTGGGAAAAACGTGCTGATCACGCGATTGAGCGCGACGGAGGACGCCGCGACCATGGACGTTTTGTGCGTGGACAAGACCGGGACCCTGACCTTGAATGAATTGTCCATTTCCCACATCATCCCCTTAGAACCTTTTTCCGATAAGGACGTCATCCTGTATGGCGCACTCGCCTCGCAAGAAGCCAACCAGGATCCTCTGGACCTGGCGTTCATCAAGCTTGCGAAGGAGAAGGATTTACTGAGCTCATCGTACATTCAGGACAGCTATGTTCCTTTCGATCCCCTTTTGCGAAAAACGGAAGCCCTGATCAGACACGATGACAAGGTTTTTCGCGTCATGAAAGGAGCGGTGTCGGTTATCGCCCAAGCTTGCGGGCTCGAATCGCAAGAACTCAAGGATTTGGAGGCCCGCATCGAGGGCTTTTCGAAAAAAGGATATAAAACATTGGCCGTCGCCCTGATTGAAGACTCGAAGCCGGTCGTCGCCGGATTGGCCGCCCTCAGTGATAGCCCCAGGCCTGATTCGAAAGCCTTGATCCAAGAGCTTCAAGCTCTGGGCATATCGATCAAGATGTTGACCGGCGACGCCTTGCCGATCGCCCAAGAGGTCGCCAGAGACATCGGAATTGGAGAAAACGTCTCCCGCATGCCGGATCTGAAAGCCCCGATGACGACCGATCACGCCGCGGCATTGAGGATGATGGAACAAAGCGCCGGTTTCGCGGAAGTCTATCCCGAAGACAAATATCTTATCGTCCAAAGCCTTCAGGCGGGAAGGCATGTGGTGGGGATGACGGGAGACGGCGTCAACGACGCCCCCGCCCTCAAGCAGGCCGAAGTCGGGATCGCCGTGAACAGCGCCACGGACATTGCCAAAGCGTCGGCCAGTGTCGTCCTGACGAGCGCGGGATTGTCGGGAATCGTCGAACTGGTCAAGAACGGCCGGAAGGTCTATCAAAGGATCAACACGTGGGTTCTCAACAAAATCATGAGAACGATCCTGAAGTCTTCCTTCGTCGTCGGCGTCTTTCTGATCACCGGCGATTTTGTCGTATCCGCTTTTACCATGGTGCTATTGCTGTTGATGACGGATTTTGTGAAGATATCCTTATCCACGGATCATGTCAGCTGGTCAAGATCGCCCGATACTTGGAACATCGCGAGTTTCGTCAAGGTTTCGACCGTTCTCGGCATATTCATGGTTTTGGAATCCCTTGTTCTTCTTTGGATTGGATTAAAAATTTGGCATTTATCGCCGGCCGATCCACAGGTTCAAACGTTCAGCTTTGAAATTCTCTTCTTCTCCGCCGTAACATCTATATTCGTCGTCAGGGAACGGCATCATTTCTGGAGCTCCATGCCCAGCCGGATGCTGTTGAGCGTTATTCTTGTCGACATGCTTGTCGGGATCATGATCTCAGCGCTTGGAATCCCCGGCGCTCTTCAGCGTATTCCGCTACCAATGACCGCGTTTGTTATTGGCTTTAACGTCATATTTTCATTGTTTGTTAACGATTCCGTAAAAACCCGTCTCATTAAAAAGATGAAACTTGCCTGATCGGCCCAACCGACTATTCTGGACTCGGAAAGAAAGAATCGAAGTAAACGTGGCGGGCGGATTTATTCTTTTTTCTTGAGCGGCGAAAGCTTTATCGGAACATACAGGGGGCAGAAACCGATCGCCGCGGTGAGCACAAAAACGGCCGCGAGAATCCCAAGAATAAGCGCTAGAGTTCCTCTCTGCGGCGATGTAAAATCAATCTCCTTCCGGTCGGATAATAAGAAATTCCTTTTTAGCTGCGCCGGCCGAGTGAGGCTCTTGATGTCGATTTTCCCATCCAACCATCGTGGGGAAGTATAGATCGTGGCTCGAAGAGATGTCAAGGACAGTCGGAATTGCTCATGGCGCGCCAAAAAGCTGCAGGGACGCTCAAAAGCGCCGTAAATCACCCGGACCTCTTCTTCGGGGCAAAGAGAGAATCATGAAAAATGTTCGCCGCTGGTTTCGGCGGCCATCAGGACTTCCTGATAGGCGATGCGCGGTGGGGGAGGCTTGTCTGCAATAAACGCCGGTTTCGGATGGTTGATGATACGATCGACCACAGAGAAATCTGTGAGGAAGGCAATGATGCGCATCCGACCGCCGCACTTGGGACAGAGCATGGGGTCGACTTCATAGACTTTTTGACGATCGGCCGGAGGAAGCCGTACTCCCGCTGGAATCTGCTCTCATATTCGGCCGGGAACCGGTCGAAGTAATGGAACAACACTCGGTAGAGGGCAGTCCGTTCCGGATGTCGAGGGCGATACACTCCCGCCATGGCGGGAGAAATGTCTCAAGAAACGGGCCATCGCCGGGGATCTGAGCGCGTCTCCCTGAAGAAACGTGAAGAGCCCCGGCCCGGAGGCGTGAATCAGGTCGATGAGACGTCAATGGACGTTGACACTTGGCCGGGAGAATGGAAACCGCGGGAGACCATCCAAAAAAGTACTCCTTATGGCGAAAAGAAGAACCGGAACAATCCCCCAGCTTGACGAAAATCATCGCCCTCGAGCGGATTGGATTTCAGGCGATTTTTAGCTTCCTTCCGGCTTCATGACCCGATACCCGCGTTTCCCAGCTCGACTTGACATCCCTCCACATTGCATTTCATCATCCTTGAAAGAATGCCGCGGAACTCCTCTCCTCTTTGGAGCAGACGCTAAAAGTGGAGCATCGGGTGCTCGATGACAAAGCATATAAGTGCAAATAATTTCCCAGGATGAAGTGCAAGGAAGGTATGTTATAATAAAAGCCGCAAAGGAAAATTTACGATGAGTCTCAAAATGAACCGAGAAAAAATAAGAAAGCTCTGTCAGAAACACAAGATTAAACTCCTGATATTGCATGGGTCCTATGCAACAGGAACCGCGACCCCTCAGAGTGACATGGATATCGGCATTTTGAGCAGTGAGAAAGTCGATTCAGATAAATATTTTGATATTGTGAAAGATTTAGGTGGAGTTTTTGGTGATAATTATGATCCCGTCTTTCTAAACGGAGCAGAACCCATGATCAGCTACCGCGTGGCTTTGCTCGGCCGGCCTCTGTACGAAGAAAAGAAGGGACTTTTCGCCAACTTCAGAATCCAATCTATTGCCAGGTATATGGATTCTAAAAAATTTCGAACCCTGGAAAAGCTCTATATCAAGCGTGCCATTGAAAAGGGGGTGAACCGTGATTGAGGCAGATTTAATCCGAAGAAAATTATCCCGGATGAATATGTACCTTGACAAATTAGAGCCCATTGCCGGGCATACCTTTCAGGAGTATCTCTCTGATTTTTATCTGAAAGCTTCCGCCGAGAGGATGATTCAATTGATCGTGGAGTGCGCCTCAGACATCAACAATCATGTTGTTGTGGAAATGGGACAGCGACCGCCTGAAGATTATGCTTCGTCCTTTATCAAAGCTTCTGAGGCGGGGCTGTTGACCAATGAGTTGGCCAATAAATTAAAAGGTTCAGGCGGAATGAGGAATATCCTTGTTCATGAATATATGGATATTGACGACGAAAAAGTTTACAAAGCGCTATCAATTGCTCTATCTGATTTCAAAGAATATATGCGCCAGGTTGATAATTTCTTGGAAAAGCACAAGTTATAGCCGGCGCAGCCAAAGGAAATGCTTATCCCTTGATTGCGGTAGAATATTTTCGGAAGGGTAACATGAGAAAATATGCAATAGCTTTTGTCGTGGGTCTGGCTTTTATCTCTTTGACCGCAGCCCAGCAGGGCTTCAAGCTCTATCCAGGCGCAAAACTGGATTAGGATTCAGCGGAATTTTTCTTGGTGTTCGCGGGCTTTATTATTTTTATCCTTCTAATAACCCGAAGGGCAGAGTTCCACGGGCTTGCCCGTGGGTATCTACGTTGGAGTTGAACCGATGATAAAAGAAGGAGAGAGGAAGGGTGAGGATTTTAACGGCGCAAACCAAGACGTGAGCAACAGCATCGAGAGACGACAAGCCGAGAGGGGCAGCCCGCGGAGGCACTATTTTTTCTTGCCTGCCAGGTGGACGTAAAGAAAAAGAAAGCCGAGAAGTGCCGGGACGCTGAGGAAATGCAACTTCCTAAACGCGCTGGGAGTTAGCAGCGCGATCATGCCAAGGAGCACGGTTCCCCCAAGGATTAAAAGGGAGGCCGTGAGTTCCTTGAACCAACCGATAACGCAACCCGCGAAGATCAGGATGAATCCGACCCAGACCAGATAGCCGGGGGTCGTAGCTTCCCATCTGTGCTCGAGGTATTCCTGAAGCGCTTCGAGGACCCCGAAGAGCGCCACAAATCCGATAAGCGTGCTAAGAATCCGCGCGACCCAGCGAACCGTCGAAACTGACGTCCTGTCCGAAACTTCGCCCATATCACCCTCCTCTCAAAAGAAAAAATGCCTGAAAGCGGAGAACTCTCGAGGTGACTCAACCCTCCGCTATTTCATTATTTAGAAGAAGAGCTCGTCCTCGCCGACCTAGAATATAGGTAGCATGATGATGTGATGCACCTCCTCCGGGAGTTTGATAAACTTCCGGTTGGTCTAAATTTCACCTTAAGAAAGTGCACAGATGCATTATATGGCTATTGACCATCACAGGCAATACTCGCGACTTTGATGGATGAAGAAGGTCAGGTGCTACAATCCGGCCGAGTGGCGAACCTTCGGGCCGAGATCGAGAAGTTCCTGGACGGAATCGAGTCTATTGAAGCTGTCATTGAGACCGGGCGCTCGAGCTATATGATGGTGGATGTTCTGGAGGAGATGGGGGTTGCGGTCAAGATTGCTCATCCGAATGAAGTGAAGGCGATCGCTCGGGCGAAGATCGAGACGGACAAGCGGGACTCGGAGGTGTTGACCCATCTTTTACGGATGAACATGGTGCCGGAAGTTTATCGGCGGTCGGCGCCTACAGTAGCAGACCCGGCCTTTCCTTTCATCGAGGAAGAGGCGTTCTAGGGAAAGGAGGGGGCGGATCATGTACTTGCCCACCCGCTCGGCCTCCGGCTTGGTCTTAGCCCTGACCAGGCTATGGACCGAGAATCCCGTATGGCGCCAGGAGAGAAGACGTTCCGCCCATTCCGGGCTGAGCAGCTCCTTCCCGACGAGAAAGGCCAGGACCTCCCGGGCGAAGATCTCCGCCAGCCGCGAGTCGTCGATCCGCGGGATCTTATGGAAGACGCCCGCCTCGTCTACTCCGCCCTCGGTCACCAGGAAATGGAGGTGCGGGTGAAGATTGATCCGGTCCCCGAACGTCTGGATGGCCGAAATGACTCCGGGCATAAGCGTGCTCCCGGTTACAACCGTGAAATAGCGGGTCAAGGACCGGAGGGCGCAGCGGCAAAGATCCCCCAGAAGCCGGCGCTTATACTTAAAGAAGATCCGGAGCATCCTGGGGATGGTGAAGACGACCTGACGGTGAGGGACATCCAAAAGAAGCTCCTCCCTCATCCATTCGCCCCATTCCTCGAGCCTCTTAGCGTGACACGATGGGCACAGGTTCAAACGTTTGGACAAACCGAGAATTGCTAAAATTGACATTCTTTAGATATTTTAATATATTTTTCGATAGAAAAAATGAAAGGCAAAAAGGAGAGCTTTCTTTCCATTACTTTCCTCTTTGTCTTTTTTATAGTTACTCTTCTGGTCAATTTTACTCATACCGAAAAAACTGTCTTTCATAAAGATAATTGCCCCGCCTGTAATTTCCTGAACTCGACATTCGCTACGGGCCAAATTAACTTCTTCCAGATTCCTGAAGTCTTTTTTATTGACATCATCAAGATTTCTCTTTCCTTCCATTTGAAAGAGACCTTCCTAATTTCTTCTTGCGGCCGCTCCCCTCCTCAAAGCTAGCCTCTTCACCTCCCCTCAAAACTTTGGATCTCTCTGACAAAATTCCGAGGAGGCTAAATGGACTTAAAAAAAATATCATTCTTCTTGATTATGCTCCTAGGATTTGAAAACTTCCTCTTTAATCAGGTAAGCGCAAAAGAAGTCCTGTCTCTCGAGCAATGCATCTCCGTCGCCCTCGAGCAAAATCCCCTTATTCTCTCTTCCTTAGGGCAATATAAGGCGGCCCTGGCTCGAATTAGTCAAGCGAAAGCTTTTCCCCAGCCATCCCTCGACTATGACTCAGATTTACAGCCAAGCTTATTGAATTTTAAGGAATCCAATGAATCGTATTTCGGCCTCAGCCAAACGGTTGAGTTTCCCGGGAAAAGACTGTTAAGGGGAAAAATCGCCACCCAGGAATCGTTTGAACTCTTGTCCGAAATTGACCTCTTAAAGCTGACCGTTGCTTATCAGGTCAAACAAGCCTTTTATGGCCTTCTTCTCGCCAAAGAGAAACTCCGTTATGCCCAACAGAACTTAGAACTCGCTCAAGATTTCCTTAAAAAAGCAGAGTTCAAGCATGGGGCGGGAGATGCGGCCAAGGTTGAAGTTCTGAGAGCGCGAGTGGAAGCTTTAAAAGCTGCCAACGAAGTGAAAACCGTCGCCAATGAGGAAAGCTTGGCCAAAGCCATGCTGAATTTTCTTTTGGCGCGCAAAAAATTCGAGCCCCTGGAAATCAAGGGAACGCTGAAAAAGACCTTCAGCCCCATGGAGCTTGAGGAGTTAAAACAGAGGGCCTTTTCTTTTCGCCCCGAAGTCAAGAAATTGAATATCTCTCTAGAAAAAGAAAATTATAAAAAAAAGCAGGGTTACTTGAGCTATTTCCCGGATTTCGAACTTGGACTTTCCCGGCACCGCCTTGAGGGAGAAAAAACCACATGGGATTTTACTCTTTCTTTCCCTGTCCCTCTCTTTTTCTGGCAACCTAGAAAAGGGCAGATCGCCGAAGCAGAAGCTTATATGGAATCCCTAAAAAGAGAGTTGGAACATTTGAAAAACTCCATCAGCCTGGAGGTGGAGGAAGCCTATAGGAATGCTCTCACGGCAGCCAGTCAGATCCAACTCTTCGAAGAAGAAATGCTGGCTCAGGCGGAGGAAGTCTATAACATGTTTCTTTTCAGTTATCAAGAAGGCGAAATCGGGGGCATAGAGCTTATCGAAGCCAGGCGGACTTTGATCGAAGCCAGGAGATCTTATGCTGATGCTCTTTATAACTACGATGTCACTTTAGCTGCCTTAGAAAAATCCGTTGGCCGAACCCTTGAAGGAGATAACGATGATTAAACGAATGTTTCTATTCTTTCTTATGATTTCCATTGCTATCTTTGAGTTCCGGTGCTCAAAAACGCCCGAAAAAGAAAGCATAAGAAACGATATATCTTCGCAGAAGTCAGAAAGCGTCCAAGAAGAAACGCTGTCAGCAAAGAGAGAGGCAGAAAATCGTGCTGCTGATGTCGGCCCGGGAAGGCTCCCGGGAAAAGGCTTTGGCCGAAGAGCCGGAAGAAATTATCAGAGAGCTTGGGAAATCTCTGACCACGTCGAATTGAGCGACGTCGAGAAGAAGGTTGTCGAGATAGAAACAGCGAAAGTTACCACTAAAGGTCTGAGATCTCACTTGGAAGCTATGGGAAAGATTCTCGCTCATCAAAGCAGAAAAGCCATCGTCTGCTATGCGTTTTCTGCCAGGATAGGTCAAATTCATGTGACAATAGGCGATTGGGTGAAAGCCGGCCGGCCGCTGGTCACTCTTCAAAGCGAAGAAGTCGGTGAAGCCAAATCTGCCTTCTATAAAGCGAAGGCGGATTTTGAGCTCGCCGGGAGCAATTATGATCGGGAGAAAAAGCTCTTTGACCGGGGAGTCGGGGCTCAAAAAAACTTCTTGTCCACGGAAGCGGGATTCAAAGTCGCCCAAGCCAACTTAGATGCCGCCGAGAAAAAGCTGCATGTTTTGGGCTTTTCAGAAGAGCAGGTCAAAAGCATTGCCGAAACCCATCAGATTAATCCTGTTATCACTCTCTTCGCGCCCATTTCAGGAAAAATCGTCCAGAACAACGCGGTCCTGGGAGCCATGGTCGATCAGTCTTCGGAGATCATGACCATATTGGACCCCCGGCTCCTCTGGGTGGATGCCGAAATCTATGAGAAAGACATCGCGAAAATTAGGATTGGACAAAACGTGGAAGTTTCTGTTCCGGCATACCCGGGCGAAACATTTGTCGGGAAAATCTGTTATGTCAGCGATATTTTGAAAGAAGACACACGCACGATTACCGTCAGGACGGAAGTCGAAAATAGAGAATACAAGCTGAAGCCCGGCATGTTTGCCACGATTAAAATCTATCTCAATCATTTAAGCGACAGCTTGGTTGTCCCCGAATCCGCAGTCTTGGATGATAAAGACGAAAAGATCGTTTTTATCAAAAGAGAAGGTAAGTTCTTTCCTCAGGCCGTTGAAACGGGGGTAAAAGAGAAAGGATTCATTGAAATTCTCAGCGGACTGAGAGAGGGAGATGATATCGTGACCAAGGGAAGTTATCAGCTGAAATCAAAGCTCTATGATGAAATTTTGAAGAAAGCCGGCATCCACTGAGCCTGGAGAAATCATCATGATCGATAGAATCATTGATTACGCTCTGAAACATCGATTGCTGACTGTTTTTCTCGTCGTTCTGGTTTCTATCTGGGGCGTCCTCGTCTACCTCAATATTCCTAAAGATATTTATCCCGACCTCAACGCTCCTCTGGTAACGATCATCACGGAAAACCCGGGCATGGCTTCCGAGGATGTCGAAAGATTGATTTCTTTTCCTCTGGAGAGTTTGCTCTCCGGAGCACCCCATGTGACGCGCGTCAGGTCGGAGTCAGCCACCGGCGATTCCGTCGTCACGGTAGAATTTGACTGGGGCACGGATATCTACCTGGCCCGCCAAATTGTCTCCAGCAAACTCGAGCTCGTCTCCGGGCGCCTCCCCCTGGGCACCACCCAGCCCATCCTTGGCCCCGTGTCTTCGAGGATGGGAGAAGTCTTCGAGTTTGCCGTGATTGGAGACGGCGCGGACCCTGTGGAGCTCAGGTCGATCGCAGACTGGACGATCCGGTACAGGCTGCAGGGAGTTCCTGGAATATCCTTCATCATCAACCTCGGCGGCTTTGTGAAACAGTTCCAGGTCTTCCTCAAGCCGGAGATGTTGAAAAACTATAATCTGACGATTCGCGAAGTTAAAGACGCCATCGAAAACAGCAACAGGAATTTCTCTGGAGGAATCATCTCCAAGGGGGCTCAGGAAGTCCTCATCAAAGGAATGGGTCGAATTGAAACCCTGGAGCACATCCAGAATACGGTCATCACTTCGCGCAACAACGTTCCTGTTTTCGTGAAAGACGTGGCCGAGGTGAAAATTGGAGGAAAATTTAGACGCGATGCGGCCAGCCACAACGCCCAAGAAGCTGTTTCTGTCACCGTGGAAAAGCAGTATGGAGGAGATACGCTCCAAGCCATAAGCCATCTTAAGAAAGGCATCGCTCAAATCGCCAAAGACCTTCCCGAGCACATCAAGATCAAGCCCTTCTACGACCAGTCGATCTTAATTCTGAAGTCCATCCATCATGTCGAAGTTTCCATTCTGGAAGGTATTTGTTTTATTGTCCTGGTCATGCTCTTTTTTATGTGGAACCTGAGGAGCTCATTCATCGCTTCGCTGACCATTCCCTTTTCGATTCTGATCGCTTTGATCCTGATGAATATTTTCGGCATCAAACTGACCGTCATGTCCATCGGCGGCTTGGCCATCGGGATAGGGAAGATGGCCAATGGCTCGATCATCATGGTCGAGAACATCTTCCGCGTGCTGAAAGAGAAAGAAGGCCGGGCGCCCCGGCTTTTCCTGATATCGGAAGCAGCCAAGGAAGTGGGGAAATATCTATTCTCAGCCAGTTTGATCATCATCCTCGTTTTTCTTCCTCTGCTGACTCTCCAGGGTCTCGAAGGGGCCATGTTTCGGCCCACGGCGTTTGCCGTTGCCGCCGCCCTTTTTGGGGCGATGCTCCTCAACATCACCCTCCAACCCATTTTAGCCTTTGTCTTCCTGACCGAGAACCATATCAAGGACAGACGGAACCCGGTCAGCGATTTCTTGCAAAAAAAATATCACCTGCTCCTGACGAAAGCTCTCCGGCACAAGAGGCTTCTCATAACCATATTTCTAATGTTAATTGGGGCGGCAGCGGTCGCCTACAATTTCCTCGGAAAGGAATTTGTTCCCCCTCTCGATGAGGGGTCGATCATGGCCTCGACGGTGATGCTTCCTGAGACTTCCCTTGAAGAATCCATAAAAATGGGCACGCGCATCGAAAAGGCATTTCTTTCTTTCCCTGAAGTCGTTTCTGTGACCAGGACGACCGGAACAGCGGAAGGATCGGAACACCTTCATCCTGTCAATCACAGTCATTACAACATCGAACTTCTGCCCCGGGAGAATAGAAAGCGAGGGTTTAAAGAAGTCACCCAGGCGATGCGCCAGGAGCTGGATAAGCTGCCGGGAGTAGCCTACATTTTTGAACAGCCGATCGCAAACAAACTGGCGGAAATGTTGACCGGCACAGAAGGGCAGCTGTCGGTGAAGCTTTTTGGCCAGGAGCTGGATATCCTTAACGAAAAGATTGAGGAAATCAGGAATGCTTTGGCTGAAATCAGAGGAGTGGCTGACCTGCAGATTGAACAGACGACCGGCGTCCCGCAGTTGGTCATTCAATTAAAAAGAGAGAAGCTGGCTCTCTTTGGAATCTCTGTCAGCCGGGTGGCCGAGACGATCGAAACTGCTTTAAAAGGAATCGAAGCTACGGACGTTTATGAGCCTGACCGGGTGACTTCTGTCCTTATCCGACTCCCGGAGGAATACCGAAACGACGAAGAAACGATAAAAAATCTTTTGATCAGCGCCCCCAGCGGAGAACGGATCCCCCTTTCGGAGCTGGCGGACATGTCGCGGAGCGAAGGGCCTCAGGCAATTTTCCGTGAAAATCTGATGCGGCGAAAAATCATCCTGTGCAACGTGGTCAAGCGTGACATTGGGAGCTTTGTCGAAGAAGCCCAACAGAAAATTTCCAAGCAGGTGATGTTGCCGCCGGGCTATTTTGTGTCCTTCGGAGGCCAGTTCGAAAGCCAGCAGAGAGCCTTGCGTCACCTGACGCTCCTTATGGCGATCGTTATTTTGATCATCTTCGTCGTCCTTTTTTCTTCGTTCGGCTCCATCTGGCAGGCGCTCCTCATTATCATGAACATCCCATCGACTCTGATCGGAGGCATACTGGGCCTTCTCATCGCCGGGCAGACAATCAACGTGTCCTCCACGATCGGGCTCATCGCTCTTTTTGGCATCTGCGTCCAGAATGATGTCATCCTTGTGGCCAAGATCAACGATTATCGACGGCAGGGGTTTTCGCTGAGAGAATCCGTCGAAAAGGGAGCGCTGACCAAATTCAAGCCTATTTTTATGACCGATATGGTGATGATCGTAAGTGTCATTCCTATGGCTTTAATTGTCACAACAGGGGCGGAGCTCCACCGGCCGCTGGCGGTGGTCTATATCGGCGGATTCTTTTTCGCCATCCTGCTGCGGCTCTTCATCGTCCCCGTCCTTTATGAAACCCTGGCGCGTCTTGGAGGAAAATCCCATGAATAGGCCCCTCTTTAATCTCCATCTTGTTATCATGATGATTCCGGATAATATTTTCAGGTTAGCAAAATGATCGCTTTTGGGCCCATTCCTTCGAGGCGCTTGGGACGCAGTCTGGGAATCAACAACATCCCGCCAAAAATCTGCAGCTATTCCTGTGTCTACTGCCAACTTGGAAGAACGCTAAAATTGCAAACGGAACGTCAAAGATTCTACAGCCCGGAAGAAATTTTCCAGGCCGTTGACGAAAAGACCAAAGCCGCCCGCCGGAAAAAAGAACGGGTTGATTTCTTGACCTTTGTCTCTGATGGCGAGCCGACCCTGGATTTGAGCCTCGGACAAGAAATTGAACAGCTTAAAGTTTTTGGGCGCAGAATTGCCGTGATCTCGAACTCATCCCTGATCTGGGACAAGGACGTGCGGGCCGACCTGAACAGGGCCGACTGGGTCTCTCTGAAGATCGATGCTTTAAGTGAAGAGATATGGCGAAAGATTAACAGACCTCATAAGGCCTTGAGGTGGGAGCAAATTTTAGAGGGGATCAAGGCCTTTGCCCGCGACTTTAAGGGTTTTTTAGCGACAGAGACGATGCTTATTCAAGGTCTGAATGATAATTCCCAGGAATTAGAAAAGATCGCCGAATTCATCAGGGCTCTGCGCGTCAAGAAAAGCTATATTCTCATTCCGACAAGGCCTCCAGCTGAGGGCTGGGTTCGGCCGGCGAGCGAAAAGTTCGTCACAGCGGGCTACGAGCTTTTTCAACGCAAAGCTATCTCGACCGAATATCTGATCGGGTACGAGGGCGACGCTTTTGCCTTCACGGGAAATGTGGAGGAGGATTTGCTCAGTATTACCTCCGTTCACCCCATGAGAGAAGAGGCGCTCCGAACATTTTTGGAGAAGGCTCGGGCTGACTGGAGTGTCGTTCGCAGGCTAATCCAGGAAGATCAGTTGATCGAAGTCGAATATGAAAACAAGAAATATTATCTGAGAAGAAGGTGGGGATAGATCCTTAGATTCTAATTTTTTCGATTTCCTCGCCCAGTTTTGCCTCCAACTCTGAACCAAGATTTGCCGATTTGCCCGAACGAATGATGTGGCCGTTCCCATCCATCAGAGTCATGTGCGAGTATTGCCTGTGATGGTCAATACCAATATAATTCATCCGTGCACTTCTTCGAAAATAAAGTTTTCAACCGGAAGTCTATCACAGACTCCTGGAGGAGGCGCATCACATCATCATCTTACCTATCCCTGACCCCTATCTGTTCATCATTGGCGTCGGCAAGTCGGGTCCCCCTCTGTGGAAACAGCGACGGCCAGCGTGCGGGGGAGCTAGTTGTCATTTTGCACAGAGGGTGGTTACCTGAATAAGAGGATGCGGGTGATTGCACAGGCCAAAAGAATTTTTTGTCCAGCAGCACTATTTTTTCTCTTTCTTTCTTGCGCGCCAGCGTACGGCCAATCGTGGTGGTTCGCGCTGATGGGCGATTCCCGCTCAGGCGCTGTTGATTTTACCGCTGCTTTGAATTACATCAGTGAAGCCAAAGACTCGTCCGGCAGACAACTGGCGTTGCCCGAGTTCATTATCCACGCGGGCGACCTGGATCCCGTCGATAAAAACTATGCGCTCTATCGAAGCGTTTTCTCCAAGACAGCGTGCCCTCGATTTTTGCCGGTGATGGGGAACCATGATTTGGGCTACCGGAGATTCATCTGCGATTCCCTACTGCCGGCCGAAGGCATCCGCGACCGATTCGACAAATCCACCGTGAGCTACTGTGTTGACATCCGCAATGTCCGCATCATCGTTGTCGACCAGTATAAAGGAACGGGATCCAACACAGGGTGCATCAACGACGCCGGTATTCGCTGGGTCGAGCAAGTCATTGATTCGAGCTGCAAAGCGGATCATATCTTCATTGCCATGCACGAACCTGCGTTCTGCCGCTGGCGCCACGTTGGGAATGGATTCGATGCCTGTCCGGACCAGCGGAATCGGTTCTGGGACATGATTGTCCGACACCGCGATAAAGTCCGCGCTGTCTTCTCAGCGCACAGCCATTATCATTCGGTGATGCGCGTTTGCGATCCGCGGGGTCCGGCCAATGACGGCAAGAGTCTTCCTTTTGAAGCCGACGGCGTTTTTCAGTTCGACGCGGGCGGTGCGGGCAACTCCGCTGACGGGAAAATCACTGTTATTGCTTTTTTCATCGATGGGCAGAGCGTGAGAGCGGATGTTGTTCAGTCGAAATCAGGAACTGCGCAATTTTCTGTAACCGGTAGATATTTCCTTTCAGGAGAGTCTCCGAAAGTGTCCGAGCAGCCAGGCCAGTAAAATCGGGACACCGGTCCTTTTTCCAGATTTTTTCAGAATCTGGGTCGATAAAATTCGGCCTCAATGCTTATGCGGATGATCTCGGCCCAGCCTTTCGAGGGAACAGGTCTCAGCTCCTCCTCGGCCATCCTCAGGGCCAAGGGGACGAGGCCGGCCTTCCTCACCTTCCCCCGATTAGCGTTGGCATAGAATGCTTTGAATTGTCGCCCTGCTGATGCGATGCACCAGTCAGATAAATTCATTAATCTTGATAAGTTTCCTTGGGACCAAATCCTTCGGAAATAGATCAATCCTAGATATTTGGAATTCAAATTCTCGGATAAAGGTTGGCCCGGTTTTTGATTCCTAACTTCCGCCGTGGGCACAGGGACATGCTCGGTAAGACAAAATGATCGCCATCCGCCTGGCAAGAAAGCGCGCTTTGAAACAATTGACAAATAGATCCGCCATGGCTGCTGTTAGGCGAAAAAAGCTTATCGGCTCTCTGTCACCGCTTCCCGTCATAGGGGGGTGTTCTTCAGGGCTTTCCTCAAGACCACGGAGAGGGGGACCTCGAGGCGATGGTCTTCTAATAAGTCCTGATTCCTCAGGATCGCTTCAGGATTGCCTTCCGCGACCACCTGTCCCGTGTCCATGAGGATCAGGCGGGTTGCAATCTCGGCCACGAGATCCAGGTCGTGGGTGGCAATGATCTTGGTTACGATGATCTCGGTCAAAAGCTTGATGAGGGCCCGCCGTGTCCCAGGGTCAAGCCCTGAGGCGGGTTCGTCCAGGACGAGGATTTCTGGTTCGAGGACAAGGACGGTGGCCAGGGTGGCCTTCTTTTTTTCGCCCAGACTGAGATGAGCCGCCGATCTTCGCTCCAGGCCTTCAAGACCGAGCGCCCTCAAAATCCTCATTACCCTTTCCAGGATTTCATCAGCCGGTCTTTCCTGCTGGACGAGCCCGAAAGCGACGTCATCGAAAATCGTCGGCATGAACAGTTGATCATCGGGATCCTGAAAAACCAGGCCGACCTTCGAGCGAATCTTCCTCAGGTTCTTCCTCGAGATGGGTTCTGAAAGAACCTCGACCCGGCCCCGGCCTCTCAGCACACCGTTCAGGTGAAGAAGCAAAGTCGATTTTCCCGCCCCGTTGGAGCCGATGACGGCCAGCGTTTCGCCCCGGTAGACAACGAAACTTACTCCCCTGAGGGCACACGTCTGATCAGGGTAGATGAACGAAAGCTCTTTCACTTCAAGGACTTTGTCGTTCAATGGTCGTTCCTTAAAACACGATCATGATCACAGCGAGAAAAAAAATCGCGATACCACATACAAGGATATCCTCTTTCCGAAGTTTCAGCACATCCATGGTGCGAATCGTCTTCCCGTCATACCCCCGGGACAGCATGGCCGCATAGATCCTTTCGCTCCTCTCCAAGCTGCGCGTGGCGATTGCGGGCACGAGGTGAGAGACGATTGTGATTTCGCGGTAGAGCTTTTTTCGGCCAAACGTCCTCGATTCTTTGGCTTTCATGAGCCGGCCGACTTCCTCCCGGAAAAGAAAAAGGTAACGATGAGCGAAGGAGACAATGGCGACGGCAAGACTCGGGACGCGGAGTGACTCCAGGGCCTTGAGGAGGCGATAAAACTCTGTTCTCAGGAGGAAAAGCTGGAGCGCCAGGAGGATGAGGAACGTCTTGATTCCCAGGGTCAAAAAGAGGTTGATTTTTTGAGCGGGGGTTTCCCTGCCAAAAAGGAAAATCGTCAGGCCGAGCCCGAGGAGAAATGGGAAAAGGAGCGCGGTCTGCTTGATGCTGCGCGCGAGAGACTCCCGGGAAAGCGCGGCGATGGCCAGGAGGAATAAAAAATAAGCCGCGAAACGCCGGCCGCCAGGAACAGGCGTGACGACGACTACCAGAGAAAACGCGACGAACAAGAAAACCTTGACCCGGGGGTCGAGTTTACGAAGGAAGTTCGTTCGGAAGTTCAGGTTGGTCTGGCTCATGCTTTGGCTCGGACGTGGTAGAACGATGGCCTATCCTCGATGGAAATGTCCCGGAATCCTGCACGGGTGAGAAACCGGGCCATGTCATCGTGGTCCGGGAGCGCGTCCTTCCGCACAGGCCCATCGACCCGGGCATGAAACGCATTGATTTCCGCCCGACTCATGAAGTGGACAATGCTCAAATATCCTCCTGATTTGAGCACCCGGCGGAACTCCCTAAGGACGTCCGCTTGATTGTCGAAATGAGGGAATGTGGAAAAACAAACCACTGCGTCAACCGTTTTTTCCCTCAGGCAGAGATGATGGGCGTCGGCCTGGAGGAAGCGCACGCGGCCTGCGGGATATTTCATTTTCGCCGTGCGCAGCATCGCCAACGAAAAATCCAGGGCGATGATTTCGCCAGAGGCCCCGACGGCCTCCTCAAGATACGGAATAAGGACGCCGGTCCCTGAACCCACGTCCAGGACCCGATCACACCTGCAAAGATGAAGGGCGACGGCCAGGTCGCGGAATTTTTGCCCCGATTCCTTCTCGCCTTCCTGACCGTCGCGGTCCCATGCAGGGGCGAGTGAATCAAAAAATTCCCGTTTATTCATGGCGATCCATTCATTCGTCGAGCGGTTATTCGGTCACGACCATCGCGTTCATCCTTCTTTCGAATTCTTTGACCAGAGGCGGAATGACGACGAACATCAGGGCAATTCCGGGAAGGCCGTGGACAAGCGAAACAATCCCCAGAACCCGCTGGGGCAGGTTCAAGAAAAGAGCAAAAAGGATGACGGCGGCCAGCAAAACGACCCGTTCCAGGATGACGGCAACTGTCAGGGTTAGCCAGATATTGAGCCGGCGGCTTCGGTGGAGAACCGAGGGCACGACAGTTAAAACGACTCCTTCAGCCATCATGACAAAGGCTACAGGGGGGAAAAGCGGCGGCATTCCGGTCAGGAGGGCCGAGGCCAAAGGTGAAACCAGCCCGACGGTCAGCGCGACAGGAACCGGCGTCAAGAATCCAGCGAGGAGAATGGGATAGAACATCGGCAGGAAGGCGCTTCCCAGGCCGACAGCATGGAACAGGATTGGAATGACTGTGGCCAGCGCGACGAGCAAGCCTCCGAGGAGAACGTCCCTGCCCGTGTATTTCATAAGTGGACCCTCAACCCGAGCTTGACCGCCCGTTTGGGCATAGGATAGACACCTGCTCCGGTTCCAGGGAGATCGGTATAAATTCTGTAATCAGTGTTCAAAAGGTTATTCCCATCCACGAGGAGAGTAAGCGTCCGGGAAAGATGAATGTCCATTCTTCCGTTCAAGAGAAAATAGCAAGGAAGTTTATCCCGGGAAAAATCGGCGGCATAATAATCCCTGACATGCTGGGCAAGGAAAGTTAAATCCACCGGCCCTTGTTCCAGGCGAAGGAGGAAGTCCAATTTTTGTCCGGGACGGCCTTTTGTTTTTTCGCCGGGATTGAGGTAGGTGTAGAATACATGCGCAGAAAGGGAGCGCGAGAACGCCGCATCCCATTCGAGCTCCACCCCCGAGAAAGAGATCCGTCCCGTATTCATGAATTTGTATAGAGGAGGAGGGGAGGGGTTGCGGTTAGTTTCGATGAAGTTGCTTCCGTTCATGCGGAAGACGGTTGCCTTCAGGACGATCTGTGTTCCCAAGGATTGTTCGACCCCCATCTCATAGTTCCAGACCCTTTCCGGCTTCAGCGCAGGATTGGACGCCGGAAACATGAACAATTCATTGAGCTGCGGAGAGCGGAATCCCTTGTTCACGACAACCCTTAGCCGTGTGCTCTCTTGAGGGAGAAACACAAGACCGAGATGAGGGCAAAATTCATAGCCGTAGCTGGAATCTTTATTCAGACGGCCTCCCGTCGAGAGGATCCACTTTTTGAAGAACACATGTTCATTCTGGAGGAAGACGGCCATTTCATGTTTCTTCCAGCTTCCTGATGGAAAGTGGTAACTCCGGCCGGCCGAGGCTCGGACGTCCACGCCGATGGTGAGCTCGTTGTTCCTCCAGCGATGGGAAGTGAATCTCAGCACGCCGCCGTCCACGGTATCCCTGGAGAGCCAGCCATCGGAGAATTCGTGGTGTCCGAAATCTCTGTAGATTTTCAAAAAGAATTCTTCTTGATCCCATTTTCCCCTTAAGCTCATGTCCAGAGCGCCTCTTTTGTAATCATTCCAACTCCACGCGTCGGGAAAGCTCAGGGGGCCGGGATCATGTTTTTCCCCTGAAAAATATTTCCCCTGGAAAGAGACTTCGAGATGTTCGGTTGGGGTCCATTCGACCCTGCCGGTAACATCGTTGCCCGCGTATTGAGAACGGGGGATGTGGCCATCAGACGAACGCCTGTCCAGGGTCACGAAGTAGTTCCAGTTTTTGAGACCCGCTCCATGCTGGAGTGTGAACTCCTGAGTATTGAAGGTCCCATAGGACGTCGCGAGATCTGTCTGGAAACCCTGGGCTGGTTTTTTCGTCAGAATGTTGATGACGCCGCCGAGGGCGTCAGAACCGTAAAGCACAGAAGCCGGGCCTCGAACGACTTCTATTCTTGAAATATTGTCCAGGGGGAACGCATGGGTCACAGCACATCCGAAGAGGCCCATTTTTTCCGGCCGGCCGTCGGTCATGATGGTGATCCTGGTCCCTCTCTGGCCGAGGCCCCGGATTTCGACATCGGCCCTCCCGAAATCACCCGTTCGCTGGAGAAAAATTCCAGGGAAAAAGTTCAGGATGTTCAGGGAGCTGGATGGCCGCAAGGACTCGATGTCCTTCAATGTGACGACACTGACCGAAGACGAACAATCTTTCACGGCCTTTTGGGTCATCGTGGCCGTGACCACAATCTCCTCATGAGGGTGGAACGGGTGGAAAAGGGTTTTTTCTTTCTTGCCCTGATCTTTGGATTCTTTGAGCTCCTTGCCGAAAACGCGTCTCGGGGACGTCGCGAAAACAAGAACGAGGACAATCAGCGGGATGAGCGTGAGTCTTCGCGCAGTCATGTTCAGCTCCTTAAAGTTGTGTTACGAAAATAAAAATAGTAACACTTATAATAAAAAATGTCAATCTTTTTTCGCGAAAGAGAAAGGGGAGAATAAGGAGAGGCTCAGCTAATGTTTTGGCCCATGGTTGTCCTGATGAGCTTTCCGTGCTTGACGCTTTTTGTGCTCAGGAGCTCGTCGGCGATTTTTGTGACCAGAGCATTTTGTCCTCTGAGAATTATCACCTCAAGGCAATTGTGCTCGTCCAGATGGACATGGGTTGCGGAGATGACTACGTCGAGGTGTCGGTGTTGAATTCGGGTCAAGAGATCAGTGACCTCTCGGCTGGCGTGATTATAAACAAGGCTCAGGATTCCGATGACTTCCTGATCCTCTTTTTTCCATTCTTCAGAAACAAGTCGTTCCCTGATTAAGTCGCGGATGGCTTCAGACCGGCTTTTATATCCAATTTTCTCGATGAGGGCATCAAATTGGGCCAGAAGATTGGTTTCCAGGGAGACACCGAATCGCGTCAGTTTTGACATTTCCCCCAAAATAATCCTCGCTGAAAAAAATGTCAAGCTCAAGAGCTGCGAAGGGTCGGCATGGGAGCAAACTCAAGGGCGAAAAAAAAGAAAAAAATTTTCGTTAGGAACTTGACAAAGAGAAAAAAACGCCTTATCATATTATTGAAAATGATTATCATTATCAATTCGAGGAGGTTCGATGCCAGGCCCGTATAAATGGCAGCACCGGATGTGCGGACATGTGGCCCGCTGGACCGTGCCCCGGGACGTCATCCTGGGCCTTCTGAGCCAGACTGACAAACACCTGAGTGCCAAGGAAATTTACGCATCCCTATACAAGATGTATCCCGGGATCGGCCTGACCACAGTTTACCGGACGCTTGACCTTTTGGCCAGAATGGGCATCGTCACCCGAGTCAGCATCGGTGACGGCCAGAACAGGTATGAACTCAAGGGGGACTCAAAGAAAGACCACCACCATCATCTCATCTGCACCCGGTGCGGCAAAATCATCAATTACCGTGACTTTGTGCAAGAAGAGCTGGATCTGGTGAAAAAAACAGAAGAAGCCCTGGCTGAAAGATACAATTTTGTCATTAAGGACCATAACATTGAATTCTTAGGGTTATGTAAGAACTGTCAACCAAAAAATCTTTAAAAAAGGAGGTACCAAAAAATGCCAATGGGAGATAGAACAGGTCCCTGGGGACTGGGCCCGAGAAGCGGGCGTGGCCTGGGATATTGTTCCGGTTACCCTTATCCAGGGTTCAAGAGTCCTTATCCGGGCTTCCTTTTTGGCCGCGGATTCGGACGGGGCTTTGGCAGAGGCCTGGGATTTGGCAGAGGACGCGGCCTCCGGCGGGTCGGTTATGGTCGGGGCTGGGGATATCCTCATCCGCCGGAAATGATGTACGGCTATCCCTTCCCGCCTGCCTATAGCTATCCCTATAAAATTAGCCCCATGCCGTCGTCTCAACCCGGTGGACAACAAAGCTAAATAAAGAACGAGAATTTTCCGAGTAAAGGAGGTGAATCAAATGCCGTTTGGAATGGGACGCGCAGGATGGTTTTATGGGCCTCATTCAGCACCCCGGATGAGATGCTGGAGTCCGTGGTTCATGACGCCCTATGGGACGCCTTTTCCGCCTTTCACTCAGGATGAAGAAGTCGCCTTCCTTGAAGAGCAGGCCAAAATCCTGGAGGATCAACTCGGCCAGATCCGAGAAAGGCTCGATGAGCTCAAAAAGCAAAAAAAGGAGTCGAAATGAGAAATAGATGGATGTATCACCTTACCGGATTGCCCGGCTGGATGAGATTCGGTTTTTCTCCCGGCTGGGTGGGCAGAAGCCCGTCCGGCCTTGGCCCCTGTGCCCAATACCTTCTCCACGGGACATGGCCGACCCCCCAGATGAATTTTGCTTGGCTCCAGGGGCAGATTCCTTTTTCTCCTGCGCCGGGATTTCCCATGCCTGGCTACCCTACGCCTTATGACCCCTGGGGAGCCGCGGATATAACGCCTGAGAAAGAGATCGAATTTCTCAAAGCAGAGGCAGAGAGGACTGAGGATGAACTGGCAGCGATTGAAAAGCGCATCAAAGAACTCGAAGGAGAAAACGGATGAAAATCGCTGTTTCTGCCTCCAGCCCAGATTTCGGTGCTTCCGTTGACCCGAGGTTTGGAAGATGCCCTTATTTCCTTTTTGTTGACCCCGAAACCATGGAATTTGAAGCGGTGGAAAATCCCAACATTTCCTCTGCCAGTGGAGCGGGTATCCAATCGGCACAGCTTATCGCCAACAAGGGGGCCAGGGCTTTGCTTACAGGAAGCTGCGGGCCCAACGCCTTCCAAACTCTCCAAGCGGCTGGAGTAGAGGTCATTGTCGGGGTTATGGGAAGCATCAAAGAAGCTGTGGAGCAGTATAAGGCGGGAAAATTCCAGCCAATCACTCAGCCCAACGTCCCTTCTCATTTTGGCTTGGGCGGAAGCGGAGCCATGGGGCCAGGTTTCGGCATGGGTAGAGGAATGGGACAAGGAATGGGTCGCGGCATGGGCCGGGGAATGGGCAAAAGCGGGGGAAGAGGCTCCGGAAGGAGAATGGGATATCAAGAGCCGTTTGAAAATCCAATTTCTCCCTCTTTTGAGACAAATAAACCTCCGCTTTCTCCCCCCGAGGAGCTCGAACTATTGAAGCGTCAGTCTGCAGATCTTCGTCATCAGATGGACAATATTTCAAAAAGAATCGAGGATATAGAAAAGAAAAATAAATGAATATTTATGCCAAATTTTTGTGCCGATAAGTCTTATTCAGAAAAATGAAGGAGAAAATACATGAAAGTCGCTATTTCAACAGAAAACGGATATGTTTCGCCTCATTTCGGCCGGTGTCCTTCCTACACCCTCGTTGAAATCAGAGAAGGAAAAATCATCGGTAGAGAGGAAATCCCTAACCCGGGCCATCAGCCGGGCTTTCTTCCCGGCTATTTGGCAGAAAGGGGAGTCCATTGCATTATTGCCGGCGGAATGGGTCCTCGGGCTCAAGACCTTTTTGCTCAGAATAATATCGAGACGATTATCGGTGTTGAGGGCCAGATCGATGACGTCATCGAGAAATTTTTAAAGAACGAACTCAAGGCAGGGCAGGACTTATGTGATCACGGACACGGCGGCGAGCAGGGGCTGGGCCATCAACACTGTGACGAAAAGCATACGGTCCAGGCAGGTCAAAAGCTCTGCTTCAGTGCAGCCGGAAAGGACCTGGAAGCGGAAATCGACCCAAGATTTGGGAGAGCGCGCTATTTTTTAATCGCCGACCCCAGGACTCTAAAATTTGAAGCACTGGAAAACCCCGCTGCGGAAGAAACCCAAGGGGCAGGAATCCGAACCGCCCAGCTTATTTCGAGTAAGAACGTCGGGACAGTCATCACCGGAGATTGCGGGCCTAACGCTCTCAACGCTCTTCAGGCTTCAGGGATTAAAGTCATCACCGGAGCGCGGGGAAAGATCGGAGACGTCCTTCTCAAATATCGATCTGACTGAGGTGCACGGATGGTCGCAAAAGAAGAGGATATAAGACTCTCCCAGGCTCTGGCTAAAATCAAGAATCGGCTTCTCGTTTTCAGCGGAAAAGGCGGAGTGGGAAAGAGCACGGTGGCCGCCAACCTGGCCCTTGCTCTGGCGATGAAGAATTTTAAGGTGGGACTGCTGGATGTGGACATCCACGGCCCGAACTTGCCTAAAATGCTGGGCGTCGAGGGAAAACGCCTTGACATTTCCCCGCAGGGAATGAAAGCCGTGGAGGTCAACGACAATCTCAAGCTCGTCTCCATGGCCTTTCTTCTTGAAGACCCGGACCTTCCCGTTATCTGGAGGGGCCCGATGAAGATGAAAATCATCCAGCAGTTTTTAAGCGATGTGGAATGGGGGGAGCTTGACTGGCTGGTCGTCGACTCTCCTCCCGGAACGGGCGATGAACCCCTTTCTGTTGCGCAGCTCATTCCCGCCACAGGGGCCATTATCGTCACCACCCCCCAGGAAGTCTCGGTCATGGATTCACGGAAAGCGGTTGTTTTTGCCCGGAAGCTTAACTTGAAAATCTACGGGATCATAGAAAACATGAGCGGCCTCATCTGTCCTCACTGCGGTAAGAAGATTGATCTTTTTAAAGAAGGCGGCGGATTAAGGGCGGCCCTGGAGATGGGAGTTCCCTTCCTGGGTAAAATCCCGATTGACCCGGAAATCGTCAATTCTGGAGATGACGGCAAACCTATTGTCCTGAGCCGTCCCGATTCGGAGGCCAGCCGGGCTTTTATGGGAATCGTTGAAAAAATTCAGACTTTACCCAGAGAAAATGAGTGAAGGGCATGTCTAAAGAAAAGGGAAAGGGATGTCGGGTCTGAATTCCTGTAAGCGGCTGAGAAATAAGAGCATAAAGAAATGCGCCGATCAGGCGCGGCAATTCAAAATTGGCTGTGTGTGAGGCCCGGAATGAAAAAAATCGGAATCATCATCTGCGGAAGGTATAAAGAGTGCGGCGGAGGCAAATGCTTCCGCGCCCTCGGAGAAAGAGTGGGGGGGTTTTCTAAATATCCCAAAAACGAGTCTGTCGAAGTGGTCGGATATTCCTACTGCGGAGATTGCCCGGGGGGGAACATCGAATACGTTCCCGCCGAGATGAAAAAAAACGGAGCCGAAGTTATCCATCTGGCGACAGGCATGGTGGTTGGCTACCCCCCGTGCCCTTACATCCGGCAGTTCAAAGAATTCATCGAAACCCATTATGGGCTGCCCGTCGTCATCGGGACTCATCCGATTCCCCTGAAATATATGGAAGCGCACGAGAAGCTCACATTTTGGAAAGACATGAAGATGGAAGAGCTCGCCGGGGACCTGATGAGAGAAGACAGGGACGTCATGGAATCTTATAATTCATGAGAGGAGGTTGAGATGCCCGGACAAGGGGAAAGAGAAAAATGCCTATCTATGAATACAAATGCCTGAAGTGCGGCAGGATCATCGAAATTTTCGTCAGATCCCTCCATGAGACGACAGCTGTTGTCTGCCCCGATTGCGGAAGCGTGAATCTAAAAAAAGTCTTTTCCACACCCGGCGCGGTCAAGAGTGGAAGGACGTCTCCTCCAGGGACCACTTGCTGCGGCCGGGAAGAGCGATGCTCGACTCCTCCCTGTTCCACGGGCGGGACTTGCCGCCGGGATTAGCCCGACGAGCCATTCGGACGATAAAGAATCATTCCCGGTCAGGGATGAAGGACAGGCCTGAAAATAATTTTCGCTTCATTATCAATTTTTAGCCAGGAGGAAAAGTCTTGAAAGACGCAAAATTCAAAAGCTCGTTCACCAGTGTCATCCATGCCGGGCAAGAGCCCGACCCTGCTTTTGGCGGCGTTTCGGTTCCTATCTATCAGTCTTCCACTTTTGCCTTTAAGAGCGCGGAACAGGGAGCTGCCCTTTTTGCTGGGAGAGAAAAAGGATATATCTATACGCGCATCGGCAACCCGACCACAAAAGCCCTGGAAGATTGCGTGGCCCATCTCGAAAACGGCTGCGGGGGCTTGGCCACCGCCTCCGGGATGGCCGCTATCACAACGATCTACATGACCTTCCTTGATAAAAATTCCCATCTCATCAGCACAGCCGCTGTCTATGGTCCCTCACGAACGGTCTTAGAAAACGAGTTTTCAAGGTTCGGTGTGGAAGTCGACTTCGTGGATACCTCCGATATAAGAAACATCGAAAAACACCTCAGGCCGAACACGAAATTGCTCTTTATAGAAACCCCAGCTAACCCAACCATGACTCTCACAGATATCAAAGCGTGTGCCCGGCTGGCGAAAGAAAAGAACCTCCTCCTCGTCGTCGATAACACCTTTTCCAGCCCTATTGTTCAAAAACCTCTTGACCTGGGAGCGGATATCGTCGTGCACAGCCTGACCAAATTTCTCAACGGCCACAGCGATGTCGTCGGAGGAATAATCATCGCCAAAGAGGAGAATCACCTCCGCCACCTCCATAAAGTCCTCACGCTCATGGGCGGGACCATGGACCCTCACCAGGCTTGGCTTGTCCTGAGAGGGGTAAAGACCGTGGCCTTGAGGATGGAAAAAAACCAGGGAAATGCCATAAAATTGGCCCGCTATCTTGAGAATCATCCCAAGGTCAAATGGGTCAATTATCCCGGACTCGAAAGCCATCCTCAGCATGCTCTGGCCAAAGAGCAGATGATGGGTTTTGGCTCCATGCTCTGCTTCGGCTTAAAAGGCGGTTTTGAAGCCGGCCGGCGAATGATCAATGCCGTCAAACTCTGCACTCTGGCCGTTTCTTTGGGCGGGATTGAAAGCCTCATTCAGCATCCGGCGAGCATGACCCATGCCGGCGTTTCCAGAGAAGAAAGGGAAAAGGCAGGGATTACTGATGACCTCATCCGGCTTTCCGTCGGGTGCGAAGGTATTGAAGACTTAAGAGATGATCTTGAGCAGGCTCTGGCCCAGACAGATTGACGGGCGATGAAGCCCGGAAATTGTTTGAAGAAGAGTACGGGAAAGATTTTGTCCGGATTGGCGTGGGCAGAAGGATTCAGATTCAATGATTATCTCTGTGGCCAGCGGCAAAGGAGGAACGGGGAAAACGACCGTCGCTGTGAGCCTGGCTCTTTCTCTTGAGGGAAGTCGTCCCGTGCAATTTCTGGACTGCGATGTCGAAGAACCTAATGCTCATCTTTTTATCAAGCCGTTAATCGACAAGACTCTTCCTGTTTTTATCCCCGTTCCAGAGGTCGATGAAGCTAAGTGTACGTTCTGCGGCAAGTGTGCGGAAGTTTGCGCATACAATGCCATCGCTGTCCTCAAGAATACAGTCCTTGTTTTTTCCGAGCTCTGCCATGGCTGCGGCGGGTGCAGCTTCCTCTGCCCCGAGAAGGCTATAAAAGAGGTGGGAAAAAAAATCGGCGTTCTGGAGTCTGGCGCAGCGGGCAGCCTCCAGTTCGTCCATGGTAAGCTCGATATCGGTCAGCCGATGTCTCCGCCGCTCGTCAGAGCTGTAAAAAAATCCATAAACACGAAGCGAACGGTCGTTATTGACGTCCCACCCGGAACATCTTGCCCGGTGATTGAATCGATAAAAGGGAGCGATTTCTGCCTTCTGGTGACAGAGCCCACTCCGTTCGGGCTCCATGATCTTAGATTGGCTGTGGAGACTGTGCGGCAACTGAAAATTCCCCTTGGTGTCATCATCAATCGAACAGGCCTCGGCGACCGAGATGTGGAAGCCTACTGCCTGAAAGAGAATATTCCGATTCTCATGACCATTCCTTTTAACCGAAAAATCGCCGCAGCGTACTCGGAAGGGATTCCGGTGGTCGAAGCCATTCCCGCTTACCGTCAAGAATTTTTTGAGATTTACGAAAAGACTGAGAAGACTGCAGGATGAAACAACTCGTTATAATCAGCGGCAAGGGCGGGACCGGCAAAACCGTGCTTTCGGCTTGCTTTGCCACCCTGGCTTGGAAAAAAGTTATGGTCGACTGTGATGTGGACGCCGCTAACCTTTATCTTCTTCTTCAGCCTGAAATCCAGGAAGAACACTCATTCTCCGGAGGGAAAAAGGCCCGTGTTGATCCCGACAAGTGCACTGCATGCTGGAATTGTTTGGATGTCTGCCGCTTTTCAGCCATCTCCCAAGAAGAAGATGGAAAGATCTCCATAGACCCGATATCCTGCGAGGGATGTGGCGTTTGTTCATACATCTGTCCGACCAAATCCATCGCAATGGAAAAGAGGGTTTCGGGAAAATGGTTTGTTTCCCGGACCAAATATGGACCTTTTGTCCATGCCCGGCTAGGAATCGGGGAAGAAAATTCGGGGAAGTTGGTGGCAGAAATCAGGAAAAAGGCTAATGAAATTGCCGAGAAAGCGGCCCTCGATCTCGTCATTATCGATGGGCCGCCGGGCACTGGTTGCCCGGTGATCGCTTCTCTTTCCGGGTCTGACCTCGCCCTCATCGTGACGGAACCGACTCTTTCCGGAATCCACGACATGGAGCGAGTTATTGGGGTTGCTGAGCATTTCAGAATAGAGACTGCGGTCTGTATCAATAAATATGATATTAACTTCGCCCACTCCTGGCGCATCGAAAAATGGTGCGAGGAGCGCTCCATACCTGTTCTCGGAAAAATCCCCTTCGATGAAGTCGTCACCAAAGCCGTAAGCCAGGGAATGCCGGTCACCGCATACGTGAATAATTCACTGACCCGTGAAATCAAACATATCTGGCTGAGAATTTGCAACTTGCTTGAAAAGAAGAATCGCCAGGAGTAAAAAAATGAATGTCGATTGCCTTTTGGTGAAATACTAAATATCGTAGGTATTTATTCTCGAAGAGTCAAAGATGCCAAATCGCAAATGTGTAAAGAAGATGGGGAATGCCCTGCCCATCGGAAAGGAGTGAAGCATGAAGACCATTGGCCTCATCGGAGGAATGAGCTGGGAGTCTTCGGCCGAGTATTACCGCATCATCAATGAAACGACCAAGGCCAGACTCGGTGGATTGCATTCCGCGAAGAGCATATTGTATTCCGTGGATTTCGCGGAGATCGAAACCCTGCAGCACCAGGGGGGATGGGAGGAAACCGCTCGCATATTGAGCCATGCTGCCAAGAGCTTGGAGACGGCGGGTGCAGAGTTCATCATTTTATGTACCAACACCATGCATATAGTCGCCGGTGAGATTGAAGCCAATATCCGGATCCCCCTCCTCCACATTGCCGACGCGACGGCCCGAATAATACGAGCTCAAGGCCTCAGGAGAATTGGATTGCTGGGCACGCGTTTCACGATGCAAGAAGACTTCTATAAAGGGAGATTGACACAAAAACACGGCTTGGAAGTCCTCGTGCCCGACCTTGGCGACCGCGAAATCGTCCATAGAGTGATATATGAAGAACTATGTCTCGGCCATATCAACCAAGCATCCAGGCAGCAGTTTGTGACGATCATGGAACGTCTGGCCGGGGAGGGAGCTGAGGGCATCATCCTGGGATGCACCGAGATCGGCCTGCTGGTCCAAGAAGGAGACAGCCCGGTGCCGTTGTTTGACACGACCAGGCTTCATGCTGAAGCGGCTGTTTCGTACGCGCTGGAGTCATAGAGAGCGATTAGGTGCCTCTAAACTGTAAGCCGGTGATTTCTCCCTTTCGCTCCGCTCGATGACCAGGGCATCGGCCGCGAGCTCGCGCATGGTCTTGATCTCAATGTTCGTCATGGGGGAGGACGACAAGATTGCTGATTGCACTTTCCAGATCGCTGTTTTATTGACAGCGGCCAATCCTCTGATATAATACCTCCTAATTTTTTGATTGCGCTGAACTCCCTCCGATGCTCGCTTCAAGATCCATGGAGCACGGGAGATCGCCGGATCAGGAGATTGAATCTCTGACGGGACGTGTGATTTTCATGAGCCCTGCGCTGAAGATATTGGAGAATGAGGTCCAGATTGCGGCTCTCCTGTTTATGGCGGCGGTCTATATCGTTCGGCTCATCTGGTTGTTCCGGTTCAAATACCGCAAAGAGCGCACTCTTGCCGAGGGAAGCGAAAAAGCGGGGATGGTCTATTCTCTGCTCAACGTGGCCATGCCCTGGGCCATGGAATCCACGCGCAAAAAGCCGGGTTTTTACATCCAATTCGTCATCTTTCACGCGGGCGTGGCGGCTGCGATTGCCGCCACATTTATCATCCCTTACCTCCCACAAATCTTCGAAGTCAAGGTAGTGGTTTATCTGTTCCAGATCTTGATCGGAGCCGCGTGTCTGGTCGGATTGATTCGCCTCAACCGGCGCCTGACCAACCCCGCCATAAGGTTCATCAGCACACCGGACGACTACCTATCCCTGATTCTGATGATTTTCTTTTTCGCCGCCGGAGTCCTGGCCGTTCCAAATAATTATCGCCGGGCGGAATGGCCGTTGATCTTGTTCTTCGGCCTGACGGCGTTCTTTCTCGTTTACGTTCCTTTTTCTAAAATTTGTCATTATTTGTATTATCCCTTCAACCGGATTTTTTTAGGAAAGACTCTGGGTCATCGAGGCGTGCTGCCTCCCAGAAAAAAAACCTCGTCTGATGGGGCCGCATCATGAAAGAGAAAAGGAGGGGAACGAGCCGGAAAAAACGCGAAGTCCCTGAGGCCGTCCATGCTCCTCTTGAGACAAATTCCCAGGCTAAAGCGCGGGAAGAGACGCTGGATTCCGTAACCCGCGGACGGCTCAAGCTTTATGAGCCCGGGGCTCAGAACGTTCAAAAATTCTTGACTCTGTTCGCCCAGCGGATGACCCGGCCCCTGGCCGCTTCCCTGGTGGGCTGCGTGCATTGCGGGATGTGTTCGGATACTTGTCATTATGCACTAGCCCGGCCTCATGACCCGACCATGACCCCTGTTTATAAAGCCGAACAGATCCGAAGAATTTTTAAAAGAAAAATGGATTGGACCGGGCGCATCGCACCATGGTGGGTTCACGCCGGTTCTCCGGAGTCCGATGAAGACCTCAACAGGCTGAAAAACATCGTTTTTGGCACATGTAGCGCCTGCCGGCGGTGCACACTGAACTGTCCGATGGGGGTGGACACGGCGGCGCTCGTCCGTTTCACCCGGGGCCTCCTCACCGAACTGGGCATCGTGCCGGAGGGGATATTCAACGTCAACCGCGATCAGTGGGAGACCGGTAACCAAATGGCTGTCACGGAAGAAGATTATTTGGAAACGCTCAAGTGGGTGGAGCAGGACCTTCAGGCTGAGCTTGGAACCTCTGACCTCGAGATTCCTCTGGAAAAGGAAAATTGCGATTTTATGTATGCCATAAATCCCCGGGAAATCAAGTTCGACCCGCGTTCTCTTTTCCATGCCGCCAAGATTTTTTACCTGGCAGGGGAGACATGGACTCTGCCTCGGTTTGGATGGGACCAGACCAACTTCGGACTTTTTTCAGGAGACGACAGCCTAGGAGCGTATCTCGCCCGGAACGTCTACGAAGCAGCGGCCAGGCTCCAGGCGAGGCGCATCGTCATTTCTGAATGCGGCCACGGCTACCGCTCGACACGATGGGAAGGCTACAATTGGGCGGACTATGAGCAAACGCTCCCCAGCGAGTCTGTGATCATCACCCTCTTGCGCTATATCCGGGAAGGCCGAATTCGTGTTGACACTGTGAAGAATCCCGAGGCGGTCACGTTTCATGACTCCTGCAATATCGCCCGTTCGGGAGGGCTCACCGAGGAGCCCCGCTGGATCCTGCGGAGAGTGTGTTCGGATTTTCGGGAGATGTTTCCCAACCGGACCGAGAATTTTTGTTGCACCGGCGGCGGGGGGTTGCTGTCGATGGCCGAATACAGGCCCCTCCGCATGGAAGTCGCCAAGATCAAGGCCGAACAGCTTCGGAAGACAGAGGCCAAGTTTGTCTGTACGATCTGCCATAACTGTGTGGACGGTCTCAATGATGTGATCAAGCACTATAAGCTCGATATGAAAGTCGTCCAGATTCTGGAACTCGTGGAAAAAGCTTTGATTCTTTAAGCGGAAATTCAAGAAGAATTGATTCTTCCGCCGTGTCCGCGCCGACGGGGATGAAGCCTTCTTTCCCCGGCCAAGAACCAGAGAAAAAATGCGCCGAGCCGATACCAGCCCTAATGCCTCCACCGAGAAAAAGGATTCTCCTCCGCTGTTGGAAAGCCTTCCTGCGCTTGACTTCAAAAATTTCCCCGGTATATAAGAGATATCTAGATCTTATTTCATCGTGTTTTTTATTATGCATTTATAAGGAGTGGTCGAATGGCAAAGTTCGAAGGGATTCATTGGGCTTCCAAGCAGATGCGCTATATGCTTCCGGAAAAGCACTACGAGCTCTTGGATATCGATTCCCGGGTTCCGGCCGTCTCCCGCTCCGTTCATTACGCGCTCTTCCTGGCGTTCGAGGGGATCCGATTTTTCTGCAAAAAAAATACCAAGGGGGGACTCGAAGTCATTTTCCTCAACTGGCATAAAAATCTCGAACGGTTTCAGCGAGGCATCGCCTATAACTTCGGTAGCGACCAGCAGAATTGGGTGCCGTCCGTGGAGGAGCTTGAGCAGATCTTGATTCACCGTTTCTTCAAAGAACCGGCCCTCCGGAATTTTTTTGATGAGATGGCCGTCCTGGGAGCGCAAGGATATCTGCGGCCTTACACCGTGGACGAAGAGCAGTCCATCGGCGTCACATTTCCCAACCGGCCGGCCATCCGGGCCGCCGTTTCGCGCTATGACCGCTATCTGGGCGAGCCATTCACCGGCGTCGTCGTCCCCCATCTGGTGAGGGCTGTGGGAGTCAATATGACCGGCTGCCTCAAGCTTGGCGTCAATTATTTGATGAGCGTTAAAGCCGTCGACGCGGCCAAAAAGATCAGCCCGGAAGCGGCCTCCGCCCTTTTTCTGGATGATAATCCTCGGGCCAAAATCGAAGAGCGCAATATCACGGAATGGGATTCCTCCTGCTGCCTGTTCGCTTTCCGCGACGGCACGGTCGTCAAAATCCCGGAAAGCAATCTGATCCTTCCCTCGGTCACGATCCAAGGCATCGTGGCTATCCTGAAAGAGATGGCTGTCAAGGTCGAAGAACGGCACATAACGTACGGCGAGCTGCTCAAGCGAGCGAAAAGGAGTGAGCTGGTCGCGGCCTCGAGCGTCGGAACTGCGGGAATTCTCAATCGCTGCTTCAAGCTCGTCTTCGTCGATGGCCAAAACCGAGTCATCCTCACCCATCAACCCGACCAGAAGCATCCTCTCTTTCAAAAGCTTGGAGAGGCCAAAGATTATTACTGGAACATCTATAAAGAAAAGGTCAAAGTCCCGGCCGGTTTGAAGCTGTATAAATACGCTATATAACCGTCTGTTAATTTGACTCTTTTCTCCTGAGTTGATATTCTTTGCCCAGCGGGCCGAAAAGGATCGCCGGGAATGAAATGCCCCAAGTGCCGTTCTGAGAATCCCTCCGACAGCCTGTTCTGCAGCAGGTGCGGGACGCAAATTCGGGTTCTCGATAGCGCCGCGGCTTCCTCGCCCACGGCAACTCTTCAAACATCCATCAAAGAATTGACCACGGGCACGACCTTTGCCCGAAGGTATCAAGTCATCGAAGAGCTCGGCCGGGGCGGGATGGGAAAAGTCTACAAGGTCTTGGACACAGAGATCAAAGAGCGGGTGGCGCTCAAGCTCTTGAACCCGGAGATCGCGGCCGACCAGCAGACGATCGAGCGCTTCCGGAATGAGCTGAAGTTTGCCCGGACAATCAGCCATCGCAACGTCTGCCGCATGCACGACCTCGGCCGAGAAGAAGGGGCCTATTTCATCACCATGGAGTATGTGCCGGGAGAGGATTTAAAAAGGCTCATCCGAAAGGTCGGACAACTCAGCCCCGGCAAAGCCGTTTTCATCGCCAAACAGATCTGCGAAGGACTTGCCGAAGCTCATAGGTTAGGAGTCGTCCACAGGGATTTGAAGCCGCATAACATCATGGTCGATGAGGAGGGCAACGTCCGGATCATGGATTTCGGCATTGCCCGGACGACGAGGGCCAAGGGGATCACGGGTTCAGGGGTGATGATCGGGACGCCCGATTACATGAGTCCCGAGCAGGTCGAGGGAAAAGACGCCGACCAGCGTTCGGATATCTATTCCTTGGGCATCATTCTTTACGAGATGCTGACCGGCCGCGTTCCTTTCGAGGGGGATACACCTTTCAGCATCGGCATAAAACACACAAGTCAATTGCCGAAGAATCCCAAAGAGCTGAATGCCCAGATCCCCGACGATTTGAGCCGACTAATCTTGAAATGCATGGAAAAGGATAGGGCGAAGAGGTACCAGAGCGCCGCCGAAGTGTTGTCTGGGCTGACCCAGGTCGAAAAAAGTCTGACGACGACGGAAAAGATTATTCCTGAAAAGAGAAAGAAGACCGAACGATTCGCCAAGATCGCATGGAAAAAGATCTTCATTTATGCCGGCCGTCTGATTCTCCTTATCGCGGTGATAGCCGCTGTCCTATTCCTACTGCCCGGGCGCAAAGGAACGATCGACTCGATCGCCGTTCTTCCCTTTGCGAATCTGGAAGCGACACCGGAAACCGAATATCTCGGCGATGGGATCACCGAAAGCTTGATCAGCCGGCTTCAAGAACTTCCCAGCCTTAGAAAAGTCATTGCAAGTTCCTCAGTAGCCCGCTACAAAGGACTGGCCATCGATCCTATGAAAGTGGGAAACGAACTCAATGTCCGGGCCATTCTCACAGGCAAAATTAAGAAGCTCGCAGGAGGTTTAACCATCAGTGTCGAACTTGTCGATGCCAAGGACGGCAGCGCCATCTGGAGCCATCAGTATCCTCAGAAATTGGCCGATATATTCACGCTGCAGGAGGACATCGCAAAAGAAATTTCCGATCGTTTGCGTTTGAAGATTTCAAAAGCGGATAAAGAACGGCTGGCCAGGCGCTCAACGGTCAATACCGAGGCCTACCAAGCCTATCTCAAGGGCCGGTTCTACTGGAACAAGAGAATAAAAGAAGGCTTGCTAAAAGGCCTTGAGTATTTTGAGAAGGCCATCGAATCCGATCCCGGATATGCCCCGGCCTATTCCGGCGTGGCCGATTCCTATACATTGCTCGGCCGCTATAGCTATCTTTCCCCCAAAGAGGCTATGCCCAAAGGTAAAGCCGCGGCCCTCAAGGCCTTGGAAATCGATGACACCCTCGGCGAGGCTCATAATTCCCTGGCCTTTGTGAAAAGATACTATGATTGGGACTGGATTGGCGCGGAGAAAGAATATCGGCGGGCCATCGAGCTCAGCCCGAATTATGCCACGGCTCACCATTGGTACGCTCTTCACCTGGCCCAGATGAGCCGGACCGATGAGGCTTTGAAAGAAATTCATCGGGCTCTAGAGCTCGATCCGCTTTCGATCATCATCAACACGAATGTCGCATGGATCAGTTACTTCGCCCGTCAATATGATCAAGCGATCGACCAATTCAAAAAAACGCTTGATATGGACCCAAACTATGCGGTCGCTCATATGAGACTTGGGGAATCCTATATTCAAGAGAAGATGTATGGAGAAGCCCTTTCTGAGTTGCAGAGAGCCGTTTCTCTTTCCCCTGAAAGCATGGATATCCTGGCCGAGCTCGGATATGCCTACGGCGTCGCGGGCCAACGCAGCGAAGCGGAAAAAGTTCTCGCGAAGCTGAGCGAATATGCCAAAGAGAGATATGTCTCCTCTTACGACCTTGCCGTTCTCTATCCAGGACTCGGCCAAAAAGACCGGGCGCTGGATTTATTGGAAAAAGCCCATGAAGAACGATCGAGCTATATCAGCTTTCTCAAAATAGATCCAAGGATAGACAGCCTGCGTTTAGAACCCAGGTTTAAAGCATTAGCAGCCAAACTGAAGCTTGAATAAGAGGAAGCAAACAAGGCTATCATTTATGGCGGTGTAACGATTTAAAAGGCAAAAACGCGTTATGAAATGCCCCAAGTGTCATACTGAGAATCCCACGGAGAGCGTTTTCTGCAGCAAGTGCGGAACACAGATTGTGTCCTCCGAAAAAGTCCTCTTCACCCAGACCGAGACCCTCGTCGCTCCGATCATCGAATTGGCCAGAGGCAGCTTATTTGCCGGCCGGTACGAGATCATCGAAGAGCTCGGTAAAGGCGGAATGGGCAAGATCTACAGGGCATTTGACAGAAAGATTGACGTGGAGGTTGCCCTCAAGCTGGTGAAATCCGAGATCGCCGCGGACAAGAAAACGGTCGAGCGATTCCGGAACGAGCTGCGATTGGCCCGAGAGATCGCCCACAGGAATGTCTGCCGGATGTTTGACCTAAACGAGGAAAAGGGCATTTATTACATCACTATGGAATATGTCCCGGGCGAGGACCTGAAGAGTTTCATCCGCAGGGCGGCGCCGCTCAGCACCGGGAAAGCGATTTCCATCGCCAAGCAGGTCTGCGCCGGGCTAGCCAAAGCGCACCGGCTGGGAGTCGTTCATCGAGACCTTAAGCCCGGCAATATTATGATCGACAAGGATGGAAACGCCAAGATTATGGATTTCGGGATCGCGCGGTCCCTGCACGCCAAGGGCATCACCGGCGCAGGCATGATGGTCGGAACGCCCGAGTACATAAGTCCCGAGCAGGTGGAAGGGAAGGATGTCGATGAGCGGTCGGACATCTATTCGTTGGGGATCGTATTGTACGAAATGTTGACGGGGCGCGTGCCGTTCGAGGGCGACACGCCTTTTACGGTCGGCGTCAAGCACAAGAGCGAGATGCCAAAGGACCCGAGGGACATCAACGCGCAGATCCTTGAGGACCTCGACCGGCTCATCCTGAGATGCTTAGAGAAAGATCGGGACAAGCGGTATCGCTCGGCCGAAGACCTGCGGTTGGAGCTCGAAAAAATCGAACAGGGCATCCCGACCACTGAACACTTCATCCCGAAAAGGAAGACGACCACAGGCAGGCAGATCACCGTTGCCTTCGGCCCAAAGAAAATGCTCATTTCCGCTTTGGCCGTGGCCGCGCTCGCCGTCGCCATAGCCGTCTGGCTTGTTTTTTTTAAAAAAGAAAGCGGCCTCCGTCCCGAGCAGAGGCGCTCCATCGCCGTGATCAGTTTCGAAAATCAGACGGGCGACAAGGCCTTTGACTATCTGCAGAAGGCGATCCCGAACCTCCTCATTTCGAGCCTCTAGCAGTCGAAATATCTCTAGCTTCCTCAAGGGAAAGGACGCCTACGAGAAGTTCTATTATGAACAGGCCCGGCAACTTCTGGAGAACGCCGTCGCCCTCGACGCCGATTTTGCGGAAGCCTACCTTTACCTGGCTCGAACGCAGGGATCTCTCGGCAATCAGAGGGCCAGGGTTGAGGCCTATGAAAAAGCAAAAGTACTCTCGGGAAAGGCTGCCGAGAAGGAGAGACTCTATATCGAAGAGGCCTATGCCGGAGCGGTCGAGAGAGATCCCGAGAAGCGATTGCGCATCCTCGAAGAAATCGTTCAAAAGTACCCCAAGGAAAAAGAGGCGCACTTTGAGCTGGCGTCCTACTACAGGGGGAGGAATAAGCTCGAGTTGGCAATTTCGGAATTTAATAAAGCGCTGGCCCTCGACCCCAACTATGGCTATGCTCTGAACGTGATTGCCTACATTTACGCAGACTTGGGTCAGTACGACAAAGCGATCGATTATCTCAAGCGGTACGCAGAATCTTCGCCCGGCGATGCCAACCCGATCGATTCCATGGCGGAGATCTACTTTCGCATGGGGAACCTGGATGAGGCCGTTGCCAAATACAAGGAAGTGCTTTATCGAAAGCCAGATTTTGTGCTGGCTTTTCCGTCTCTGGCCTATATTTATGCCTTCAAAGAGGATTACGGGCAAGCTTTGAGATATGCAGATGATTTTATCGCCAAGGCCCCATCATTAGGATTGAAGAGGCAGGGATCCTTCAATCACAGCTTTGTCCTTTACTGGATCGGCCGCTTCAACCAGGCCCTTTCTGATCTTCAGCAGTTGGCGGACCTGGCAGGATCGCAGGGCTATACGGAGGGCAAAGCCGGGACGGAATTAATGATGGGATTGATCCGCAGCGAGCATGGTGAATTCGAGCAGAGCCGGAGGCTGCTCAAAAGCTGGTACGATTTCACTTCGAAAAGCACTCCGGCTTCGTTCTCGGATCCTAAAGCCTATTATCTATTTTTTCTGGGAATGACCGACCTCAAGCAAGGGCGGCTCGATGCGGCCAAAACGAGCCTGGAAGAGATGAAATCCCTTCTGCCCAAGCTCACCATCGCCAACCAAGCCCTCTTTGCCTTTCTCCATGACTATCTCCGGGGCGAGATTTTGCTCGCCGGAGGATTCGTTGACAATGCCGTCTCAGTGCTGGAAAACATTGTGTCCCTGGGGAGACCCGCCGCCATGCAACAGGAAATCCTCTTCAACTATAATATTCCGTTCCAAAAGGATGCCTTGGCCCGCGCTGAGGGGAGAAATCGATAAGGCCATCGCCGAATATGAACGGCTGATCACCTTCGATCCCAAAAGAGAACAGCGGACACTTATCCACCCCCTCTATCACTACCGGCTGGCGAAGCTGTATGAACAGAAGGGAGACAAGAAAAAGGCGGCGGAACAATACCGGAAATTCCTGGCCATTTGGAAGGATGCCGACCCCGACCGGCCCGAAGCCGCAGACGCTAAAAAACGCCTGGCAGGACTGAAAGGCTAATATCTTCAGCTCTCGTGGTCGCCGTTCCATGGGTGGCGAGGATTCTCTCCATTCTCTGTTTGCCCGGGCGGGGAGGTCTGGGTGGTTTCCGGCGCTTTTATGCTTTCCTGCGTCTTCCGAGCCCGCCTTCCGCTATTTTTATCTCAACTTGACATCCCTCCACATCGCGTTTTATTATCCTCGACGATGGGAGGAGGCAAAAACCGCCGGATGAACGCTTATTCAGCCGGCGCAGCGGAAAACGAAATTCTTATCCTTTATCCTTTGAAGTTCTATTTTTCTCTTTCCCCCTTTTTTCTCTTTTTCTTCTCGCCTTTTCTTTTTTTTCTGTGTCTCTTTTCTCTTTTTCTTTTGTCATGGATTTGCTTCTTTTTTGGTGATTCCTCTTTTTCCCCCTCATGCCAAACGACAATCAACGCCAACAGACAATCATTTTCCCATCCTGACCAAATTACCTTTTTTCTACTATCTCGAGATTTACTCTCTTTTTCAGTTTCATTCCAGCAGCACCGAGAATAAGTCTGATAGCCTGAGCGTTTCTTCCCTGTTTTCCAATAACCTTGCCCATATCTTCCGGAGCAACCTTTAATTCAATGATTGAGCTCTGTTGCCCGTCTAATTGGGAGACCTTCACTTTGTCCGGGTTGTCTACTAATGATTTAGCAATCAACTCGACGAGTTCTTTCACTGCTACCTCCTTTAATACATAAATTGTTTTTTTCCGCTTTTGAGCATTTCTTTCTTCTCATCCGTCTTTCCTGGGGGGAGTGAATTCACGTCAATGTCTTTTGAGCCCCAACATTTCAATTCTCTCAAGAATGAGCTGATAAAGCAATGCAAAAGTCACTGACCCTTCAGCCCTGCCGGCCCCTTCCCGGCATCCTCAACCTCAGGAATACCGGGGTCGGCGTCTTTCCCCAAGTTGAGGAATATCTTGTCAAGCTCTAAGACTTCGCCTATTTTCACTCCAAATTCATTTTTGTCAACAATATCTTGAATCTTAAATCGAGTAAACGGGGAACATTCCCTACGGTATCATTCCATAAGGTGGGAAGTCAGTCAACGTTCTTTAAAAATTGAATCCAGGATATAGAATTAACTACTTAGAAAAGGACTTTAATTTTCGACTGTATTTAGAATGTTTTAGTTTTCTTATCGCTTTTTCTTGGATTTGCCTTATTCTCTCACGTGTAACCTTGTATTGCTGTCCGACTTCTTCTAGGGTATGCTCGTTG
>Ga0315280_10000676_pt1 | contig 62530 bp, 44 predicted proteins | sample YL17G06_40_MG_FD_203697 | JGI IMG/M metagenome (GOLD analysis project Ga0315280, IMG submission 203697) | Sediment microbial communities from Yellowstone Lake, YNP, Wyoming, USA - YL17G06_40 | ecosystem: Environmental > Aquatic > Freshwater > Lake > Sediment | place: USA: Wyoming | collected... | reverse complement strand
CACGGGTGGGATTTCTTTCCCGCCAATCCACTTTCACCCTTGTAGGTTCGATTCGAGTCAATGGGCCGGGCAGGAACTGCCATTCATCCGGCTGCCCGGCTTGGTGACCGTTATCGACGGATCGGGGCCACACAGCACCCAGGCCGCCCGGCGGCCCTGCTGAATCCCGGCCCTACGCAGGGCCCCGGCCGCAGGTCAGCATCACCCGCACCTTGCTCCAGATGGTTTCGGCCGCATCCGGTACATGAAGCACATCGCACTCGGAGCCCAGGATGTGGGGGTGGCCGGCTTCCCTCATCCTGGCCATCAGATCGAGTGTCAGTTCCTCGACTTTTTCCAACGGCACCACGGCGTCGGAGTAAAAATTCTTTGTCGGCAGGTTTCCGAACAGGACCACGTCCTTGGGCACCACCGCCGCATCTTCCCACAGGCGGCGCGAACTGCCCAGGCTCAGGATGACTGGGTGGAGCCGCGCGGCGAATTCCTGCACCATGAAGGTGGACAGCTCGCCGCAATCGTGGAAGATGAGGTCTACGCCGGCCGCCCGCAGCAGGGCGTTGAGGCGCAGGTGGGGCGCCATCACGAAGCGATCCAGAATATCCGAGCCCGCCTGAACCTGCCTGGGAGACAGGTACACCACATTGGCGGCCGGTTCGCAGATCAGCATGGCCTTCGCGCCGGCCCGGATCTGGGCTTTCACCGACCGCTGAACGGCCAGTTCCGCGAGCGCCAGGCATCGTTCTGCCAGGCGCACGCCGGAATCGTCTGCGGCCGTCAAGCCCATGCCGGCCATGGCCACGGGCGTGATGGGGTCCCTCAGCAGCTTGGTCATCAGCGAAAAGGGGCCGATGGCCATGCCCACCGGCAGGAACCTGCCCCCCTCCGCCACGTGCCGGGCCGATTCGATGTGCGCTCGATTGCGGGCCGCGAAATCGTCCTCTGCGGCTCCCCGGACACGCTCGAGATCGGCGTCCGCCGGCGCCTGTTCGAAGTGGAACGAATCGACTTGTGATTCGGCAACGCCCAGCAGCCGCAGCAGGTCGGCTTTTTCCAGGCGCAGGTCCATCAGCGCAACCGCCAGGGGCGTGTGGAACTCGCCCGCCGTCTCCTCAATCACCGCGCCCAGGCGCCGGCCGTCCAGCACGACCTTCGCGGCGTCCGGATGCCGATGGAGGATGAGGTCGGCGCCGATCGGCATTCGCAATCCCGCGCGGGCCAGCTCCAGATAGAAGTCGCGTTTCATCGAATTGGAAACGGTGATTATCGGCGGCGGGCGCCGGAATGGCAACCGCAGATTGGGGTTTGATGCGACGTGTGGTCCAGCCGCACCGAGGCCCCTGATTTATCTGAAGCTGGGGGCGCGGGTAGAGTGGTACAGTCGGCGGCATGCTTGCCAAGAAGAAGTCTCTTACGGGCTGCGTGTTGCTGTGGTTTGGGCTGGCGGCCGGCGCGGCGGGCCAGCCTGGGCCTGCGCGCGGGCCGCTGCGGCTCCTTCCATCCAATCCGCGCTACTTTACCGATGGCTCGGGCAAGGCGATCTACCTTGCCGGAAGCCATAATTGGGGCAATTTCCAGGACTCCGGGCACCGCGCGGATCCCGGCGATCCTCCGCCGGTCTCCGATTTCAAGCGCTACCTGGACTTTCTCCAGCGCTACAACCACAATTTTTTCCGGCTGTGGAGATGGGAAGTGCCCCAATGGACCGACACCGAGCCGCGGGGAATCAAACATGCCCGGCCACATCCCTGGCTGCGCAGCGGTCCCGGCCTGGCCAAGGACGGAAAGCCCAAGTTCGACCTGACCCGTTTCGATCCGGAGTACTTCGAGCGCTTGCGGGCGCGCGTCAAGGCGGCCGGGGAGCGGGGCATGTATGTCTCGGCTATGCTCTTTGAAGGCTGGGCGGTCCAGTTCCTGGATGCCTGGACTTATCATCCCTTCAGCGCTGCCAACAACGTGAATGGGATCGATGCCGATGCCGACAGGGACGGACGCGGCCTGGAATTCTACACGCTCACGCCCACGCCCGTGGGCGAGCAGGTGCTCGCCTTGCAGGAGGCTTATCTCCGCAAGGTCATCGACACCGTCAACGGTCTGGACAACGTGCTCTACGAAGTGTGCAACGAAGCCGGGCCGTATTCCACCGAGTGGCAATACCAGGTCATCCGATTCGTGAAGGAGTATGAATCCCACAAACCGAAGCAGCATCCCATCGGCATGACCTTCCAGTACCGGGCAGGCACGAACCGCGCGTTGTTCGACAGTCCGGCAGACTGGGTCTCACCGAATCCCGGCGAAGCGACGGAGAGCTACCTGGAGAATCCGCCGGCCAACGTCAGCGGCAAGGTCATCGTCAACGACACCGACCACCTGTGCGGCCATAACTGCGGCGACAATATCTGGGTGTGGAAGAGCTTCTGCCGCGGCCTGAACGTGCTGTTCATGGAGGAGCTATCACCGTCGCCCATCTGGCAGGACTCCGCCCGGATGGCGATGGGACAAACGCGGCGCTATGCCGAGAAAATGAACTTGGCCGAGATGACGCCCCACAATGAGCTGGCTTCCGTAAGATATTGCCTGGCCAAGCCCGGCTCGGAGTACCTGGTGTTTCAGCCCGGCGGCCGCGGCGTATTCACCGTCAACTTGAAAGGCGCGGAGGGCACGTATGCAGTGGAGTGGCTGAACATCAATGCCGATGGCGCCGTGCCGGGGAAACCAGTTCAAGGTGGAGGCGTGCGCGCCTTCATCACGCCCTTTCCGGGCCCGGCGGCGCTCTACCTGAAGCTCACCAGCGGGGCACGATGATCGCAAGTCTGCCGCATTGCTGAATCTCGATAACTGTACCGGCGGCGTCCCGCCGGCAACCCTGAAGTTGGGCGCACAGTCGAGGGCTGCCGGCGCACTGAACTGGGACGCAGATCCACGCCGATCAGATCAGATCTGCGTGAATCTGCGTTTATCTGCGTCCCATTCCGGCTGAACTTAGAACCGCAGCTTGGCGCCGAAGGTGACCGTACGAGTTCCGCTCCCGCCGGTGATGGTACCGAACGTCGCCGGGCTGGCCAGATTGGTCGCCGGATCGTCGAAGTAGGGGTGGTTGAAGGGGCTGTTGGCCAGCGCTCGCAGTTCCACCTTCCACCGTTCGGCGAGCGAAATAGTCTTAGTGACCGTGATTGTCTGCGACCAGCGGCTCGGGCCGCGCAGCCAGGACCAACGGATCGGCTCCGGTGACACCTTGAAATCGGCAATGTGGATCCAGACGTCGCGGTTGAAGAATGGGTTCACCGGCAATTTTGTCTTGGGATCGATGTTGTCACCGAGCCGGTCCTTTATCCCTCCTGACGTGATTGGATTGCCGATGGGAATCGGCGTTCCATTCGTATCGGTGACCGTCAATGGGTTGCCGCTCTGGTAGTGGCTGGTGAAAGCCACGGTCCACCCTCCGAGGATCGTATCCAACGGTCGTGACCAGTTCTTTCCCAACGCCCGCCCGCGGCCGAATGGCATTTGATACGTCATGAAGAGATTCATCATGTTGGGAATATCAATCGCGCTCACCGTGCGGTTATTGTGCCGCACATTCACAGCGCTGGTCTGCACGTACTGCAACGACTTGGAATGGGTGTAATTGGCCACCAATTGCAGGCCGTTGGAGAAGCGCTTTTGCACGCGCGTCTGCAGCGAGTGATACAGCACCCGGCCGTCGTTATTGCGCTGCATCGTGACCGTGCTCAACTGCGGATAGGTCTTGATCAACTGAGTGGCTCTGACGGTGGATCCCTGCCCCAGCGTCGATACCGAGGGCAGCAGGCCGAGGAACGGATTGGGCACATTGATGGTGTTGCTGAGCAGGCTGTCCGGCGTTTCGTTCAAGCTGAGATTCTCGAACAGTCCGAGGCTGTGCATGCCGACGTAGGCCACTTCCGCCAGAACCTGCGACCGGAACTGTTTTTGCAGGCTGAGCTGCCATTGCTGAACGTAGGGCAGCACCCGGTTGGGATTCACGAACGTGACGGTGCTTCCCAGATCAGTGAGTTTGCCGAGCGCTTTGCCCACGGGTTGTATATATCCGTTCGGAAAGGGGTTGCTGAGGCTGACGCCGGGAATCGGCAGCATCTCGCTGCCCGTCGAACCGACGTATTGCGTGATGGCTCCGAAGGTGCCGTCCGTCGTTGGCGCGTTTACGTGATTGATGTCGCTCGTGTAAAAGATGCCGTAGCCGGCCCGGAGCACGGTATTACTGGGAAGGGAATAGGCCAGGCCGACGCGCGGTCCGAAGTTGTTCCTATCGACCAGGCCCTGGCGCCGGCCGACGCCGCCGTCGTTGACGAATCGCACACCGCCGCGCAGCGGGCCCACGCCGGGAACCGTAATTCCCAGATCCAGTGTCGGGTCAAAACTGTAGAGGAGCCGGTCGAACCTCTCGGTCGGCGGCGTCTCCAACTCATATCGCAGGCCCAGGTTCAGCGTGACTTTGGGCGTCAGCTTCCAATCGTCCTGCAGGAAAAAGGCGGCATAGTGAACTTGCAGCGAGAGCGGCGAGGTAAAGCCGATGCCCCGGTTGCTCTGCGTCCTCGGCAGACCCAGCAGCAACGACGCCATGCCGGTGCCCGAAGTGTTGCCGGTGGAGGACGTGTTCGGGTTTGAACGCGTCAGCGCGTTATTGAAGACGAACTGGCCGTTCGAGTACGTGCCGGGGTTGTTCTCGTTCCAGCGCGTCATGCGGTAGTCCAGCCCGAAGCGCAGCGTATGGCTGCCATGCGGCTTGTTGAAGTTGTTCATGAACGACCAAGTATCGGTCACGCTCTGCCTGGGGCGGCTGCCGATGAAAGGTGCGTTGTCCTCGCTGAGATCGAAGATCGGCCAAGCGGGTGCAATCTGGTGCCCGGTAATCGCTTCCGGCAGCTTAAGGTCGGCCGGATTCTCGACGTCGCCCGGCATGAAATTGTACGTGTAGATCCGGCTGTAGCCGAGGCGAAACGATCCGACCAGACTAGGTGTGAACAGAACCGTGTCATCTAAGGTGACAGTCCGGTGTTTGCGGCTGTCCGTATTCAGGTTGGAGGTACCGTTGGGCGGGACACTATACGCGCCCGGGAAGTAGGGCGGATTCGGTTGCCCTAGATATTCGGGCGCGGCCACGCGGGCAAACAACCGCTGCTTGCTGCCCCAGGCCTGGTCAATCCGCGCCTGCCAGTTTCTGGTCACCTGGGGGAACTTCATATCGGAGGTCCAGTTCGGGGTCCTAAGCTGGGTGCGGTCCAGGTTCAGATTGGGATCAGGCAGCTTGCTCATCACGGCCACACCGATGGGACTGAGCCGCTGCGTGGGGATGATCGCGTTGGGGAACGCCGTGCGCGATTGGAAGGTGCCCGCCGCATTGACCACGGTGCTCATCGGATCGTATATGACCAGCGGGGTGCCGGTCAGGGCGAGCACCTTCGAAAAATCGCCCTGCCGCATGGCGGCGGTGGGCACGAATCCGTTCCCGACCGCATGGTTGCCGTTGCGGTCTTTTTCGTAAGCGAAGAAGAAGAACGTCCGGTTGCGCCCATCGTATTTGGGGACGCGCACGGGGCCGCCGACGGTCCCGCCGAACGAGTACATATCGACCATGGGGTGCGGAATCCCCACGCGATTATTCTCCCAGGCATTGGCATTCAGCGCTTCATTTTGCGTGTAGTAGAAGCCGCTGCCGTGCAAATCGTTCGTGCCGGATTTCGTGGTGATGGAGATCGCCCCGCCGTTGGAGCGCCCCAGGCTGGCATCGAACATGGTGGTGACAATCTTGAACTGCTGCACCGCTTCGGTCATGGGAATGCCCACGGCCAGGCCCGACTGCCGTGGCGACAGCGCCGGCGATCCGTCGATAGTGACGTCGTTGCCCTTCTGCGTGCCGTTGCCGCCGTTCACCGCGATGTCGTTTTGACCGTTGCCCATGGTGCCGCCGAAACTCAGCGAGCCGGTGGCCAGCACACCGGGCGCCATGTTGGCGAGATTCAGTACGGTGCTGATAAGTAGCGCATCGTCCAGGTAGGCACGGTCGGCCACCTGGCCGAGATCCGCGCTGGCCGTCTGCAGCATGGGACTTTCCGACCGGACCGTCACCACTTCTCCCACGGCGCCGATCTCCAGGGTGGCGTCGATCGCGATGCGGTCGTTGATTTGCACGATCACGCCCTCGCGCACCCACTTCTTGAAGCCCGCCGACGTCACCACAACCCGGTAGGTGCCGGGCAGCATGTACGGCGCGACGTAGTTGCCTTCCGCGTTTGTCTCCACATTCACCGGAACGTTCGTATCCTGATTCGTGATGGTGACTTTGGCGCCCGGCACGACGGCGCCGGTAGGGTCGCTGACCCGCCCTAGGATGGTGCCGCGAAACTCCTGTGCGGACAGGGTTGCGGCACAAAGGATGGCGATGCACGCCAACACACCGAGCCACAATTTTGCAGGCATGGGTCTCCTCCACCAAAAGGAAGCTGTTCTCGGCCAGAGTCTAGCACCCTGGGTGCGGATTGCACAACTGGGACAGTTACCGCACGGTTACGACGGAAGCCGCTGTGCCAGGGGTCGGCGCACCGGCTATCCGGCATGCCATATCGGGCCGACCGCCCATTCTCACCCTTCAGACTGCCAATGGTTGCAGGGGTCTGGCCCCGCCTGCCGGGCGCGGGGGGCCGCTGGCCTCGGCGTCCCGTCCCGGTTTTTGGCCCCGGGGGACGCCTTGTGACACTGTTACATGCAGTTACATGCTATAGTTCCGTGGTATGAGCACCGGATCAGCGGCTCCGGATCCGTGCCGAGAGCAACTGCGTCGAATCCTGGAAAGCAAGTCCCTGCGGCATTCCGAGAACCTCCGGCGATTGTTGTCCTACCTCGCCGAGCGGTCGCTCAGCCACTCCGCGGAAGAACTGAAGGAATACACGATCGGGGTTGAGGTGTTTGGCAGGCCCGCCAGCTACGATCCGCAAAAGGACGCCTCGGTGCGCGTGCAGGTGAGCCGGCTGCGGCAGAAGCTGGAGGAGTATCAAAAGACCGAAGGCGGCGGCGACCCGTACCGGATCGAGCTGCCCAAGGGCCGTTTCACCATCTTGTTCGAGCCGCGCAATGGCGCGCCTCAACTGGCCCCGGCCCTACCCTCGCCCAGCCCCGCCGCCGGGCGTTCTCCCGCCCGCATCGGACTGGGGGTGGCCCTGGTTTTGCTGGCGGCTTCCATGACCTGGACCGTCCTGCTGTGGCGGAAAGTCAATGTGCTGGAGTCGAATGTGGCGGGAGCACGCGCGGCGGAGTCGTCGAAGGAACTCGACGCCGTGTGGGCGCCATTCTTCAATCCGGCCGTGCCGACCATCGCCGTATTCGGGAGCCCGCCTTTCTTTGCCAGCCCCAAGTACGGTCTGTTTGTCCGCACCTACCGCTCCGCCGATCCCGACGATCCGCGCTCCAGCCCGGAGTTTGGTGACATCGAGGGGAAGATCGGGCCGCTGCAGGGCCCCCGCTTCGACTACGCCTCCATGGGTGACGCCATTGGCGTGCAGCGGTTGACGGCATTCTTCGGCGCGCGGGGCCTGGCCTTGCGCGCTCTGCCGGCGCACCTGGCCGCGTGGGACACGGTGCAGGAAGCGAACCTGATCTTCCTGGGCGCCGCGCGCATGAACCCCTTGCTGCGCCGCCTGCCGGTCCAGCAGGATTTTGAGCTGGGTGCCGACGGTTACATCCACAACCGAAATCCGGGACCGGGCGAGGAGGCCGTGTATGCCACGCCCTCCCATCGCGACACCATGAGCTACGCCGTGGTGGCCACCTATCCAGGGCTTCTGCCCGGCCATGAGATCCTGGTGCTTGCGGCGCACAGCTCGCCGGGAGCGGTGGGAATGGTGAACTTCGTAACCAGCCCCGAGGGTGTCCGGGTGATCCGGGAGAAACTGAAGCTGCAGCCCGGCGAGCGCAAGCACTTCCAGGTTCTGCTGCGGGTGTTTGCCGACAACGACGCCCCGGTCAAGACCGAGTACGTGACCCACCACCTGGCCCCCTGACGGCGCCGCCGGCCTCCCGCCGCCATCCGCGTCTGTCCCTGTTCATCCCTGCTCATCCGCGGTGAATTTCTCGCCTTTGTGCCCTTCGAAGCTCTGTGGTTAGATAGGCGATCATGCGTTACATACTGGCGCTCGATGAAGGGACCACCAGCGCGCGGGCCATCGTGTTCGACCAGGACGGCCAACAGCGCGCGCTGGCCAGCCGGCCGGTCCACTGCCATTACCCGCGGGAGGGCTGGGTGGAACAGGATGCGGAACAGGTCTGGGAGGCGCAACTGGAGGCCGGGCGCGAGGCGCTGGCCGGCGCGGGGCTGGCGGCGCGGGACCTGGCCGCGGTCGGCATCACCAACCAGCGCGAGACCACGGTGCTGTGGGACCGGGAGACCGGCCGGCCCGTGGCCCGCGCCATCGTCTGGCAAGACCGCCGGACGGCGCCAATGTGTGAGCGGCTCCGCAACGACGGGCTGGAGGCGGAGATCACCCGGCGCAGCGGCCTGCTGGCCGATCCTTATTTTTCCGGCACCAAGATCGCCTGGCTGCTCGACGCCCAGCCGAAGCTGCGGGAGCGCGCCGCCGATGGTGAAGTGCTGTTCGGAACGGTCGATTCGTGGCTGATCTACCGGCTGACCACGGGCCGCGTGCACGCCACCGACCACTCCAATGCCTCGCGGACCTTGCTGTTCAACCTCGAGGAACGGCGTTGGGACGGCCGACTGCTCGCCATCCTGGGCATCCCGCCGGAAGTGCTGCCCGCCGCCAACGAGTCCTCGCAGATTTATGGCGAGTGCGACCCGGAATGGTTTGGCGCGCCCATCCCCATCGGGGGCGTGGGCGGCGACCAGCAGGCCGCGCTGTTCGGGCAGGCCTGCTTCCGGCCCGGCGAGGCCAAGAACACTTACGGCACCGGCTGCTTTCTGCTGCTGCACACGGGCGCCGAGGCGGTGCATTCCAGGAACCGCCTGCTGTCCACCATCGCCTGCTCGCCCGCCGGGGAGCCCGCGTATGCGCTGGAAGGCAGCGTGTTCATCGCCGGGGCGGCGGTGCAGTGGATGCGCGATTCGCTTGGCTTGTTCCCCACGGCGGCAGCCAGCGAAGAGATGGCCGCTTCCGTGGCCTCGACCGGGGGGGTGTACCTGGTTCCCGCCTTCGTGGGCCTGGGCGCACCGTATTGGGATCCGCACGCCCGCGGGGCGCTGCTGGGCCTGTCGCGCGGCACCACGGCGGCGCATCTGGCCCGCGCGGCCCTGGAAGCCATCGCCTACCAGACGCGCGACTTGGTGGAGGCCATGGAGCGTGATTCCGGTGTGCCGCTGCGCGAGTTGCGCGTCGATGGCGGCGCGGCCGCCAACAGTTTTCTGATGCAGTTCCAGGCTGACGTCCTGGCCAAGCCCGTCGTCCGGCCCGCCTGCACCGAGACCACCGCGCTGGGCGCCGCCTTCCTGGCCGGCCTGGCCGCCGGCGTCTGGAAAAACACCGATGAGCTGGAAGCGCTCTGGAAGAAAGACCGGGTGTTCGAACCGGCCATGCCCGCTTCCGAGCGCGAACAGCTTTACGCCGGCTGGAAGCAGGCCGTGGAGCGCGTCTTGCGGTGACCGGCGGATGCGACGGCGCCAGCGTGTCGCTGGGCCCAAGACGCCCCGCCGTGCCCGAGCAAAGAAACCTGCCGCCGCGCCGCCGCCGCTCCAACGCTTTTCCTGGCGGGCAGCAATTCAATCCGTGCATCGAGCGCCCACGCAACCTCGGCGAGTGTCCTCAGCGTCATGTTCCTGCGTCCGCTGAGGATTTGGCTCACAAACGCCTTCGACTTCCCGATCCGTTTGGCCAGTTCCGCGCGGCTGAGCCGCTTTTTCTCCAACAACTCGCAAATCAATTCCGTAGCAGCCAGCACCAGCATTTCCTGTGCGAGCAGGCAGCGGCCCTCCCGTGAGGCGGTGAGTCCGTCGTAAGAAGACCTGTTCGGTATGGTGCTACCTCCACTTGAAGTGGTTAACATATAAATAAACTCCTGCACAGCCCCTGTCAAGGTTTTCCGCCTCGTATCTGCGGCGGCTGCACCGCAGCCCGTGGCCTGTAGCCTTTGGAAGTGATACATTCGCGTGCAGGGATGAAGGCCGCGAAGCTCTTCGCGCTGCTGTTCCTGGCGGTGCTGGCCGCGCGCCTGTGCCACCTGCGGATCCTGTGGGCCGAGGAGCAGTTGCCGATGGCCGCGGCCATGGAGCTGGCGCGCGGCAACGCACTTTACCGCGACGTCTGGTTCGACAAACCACCCTGGCTGGCCGGCGTCTACCTGCTGTGGGGCGCGCGGCCGGGCTGGCCGCTGCGCCTGGCCGGCGCGCTCTTCGTGACCCTGTGCTGCCTGCTGGCCTGGCGGTTGGCGCGCCACCTGTGGGGCGAGCGGGAAGCGTGGCTGGCCGCGGCTTTCGTCGCTTTCTTTTTGACGTTCGGGCTGCCGACCGCCGTCATTCCGCTGGCCGCCGATTCGCTTCTTCTGCTGCCGCACCTGGCCGCTGTGTATCTGGCGTCCCGGCAACGCCCGCTGGCCGCCGGGTTGCTGGCCGGCGCCGGCTTGTTGCTCAACGCCAAGGCGGTATTTGTGCTTGCCGCCTGCGCGCTGTGGTTTGCCGGGAATGGGACGCAGATAAACGCAGATGAACGCAGATCTGCCCGCTTTGCGCTGCGGGTTCGTTCGCTGGCCCTCCTGCTCATCGGTTTTGCGCTGCCGTCGATCGCCGCACTCGTTTGGTTTGCCGCGCGCGGCAGCCTGCCGGACTACGTGCTCGAAGTCTGGCGCCTGGGTTCGATGTACGCCGGCACGACCTTTCTGGAGCATCCCTGGCAGGCCGGCCTGGTTCGCACGGCGAACTGGATGGGATTTCACCTGGCCCTGGCCGCCGGCGCCGCCTGGTTCCTGCTGCGCGGCAAGGAATCCGGGCGCTGGCGGTTCGCCGCTTGGGCGCTTCTCGCGCTGGCCGGCGTCGCGCTGGGCCTGCGCTTCTTCCCCCGCTACTACTTCCTGTTGCTGCCGCCCTTGGCGCTGGCCGCCGCGCGCGGTTACTCGCTGATGCCGCGGAAGGCGGCCTGGGCCCTACTGGCTTTGACGCTGGCCATCCCATTTGTGCGGTTCGGCCCGCGCTACGGAATCCTGGCGCGCGACCTGCTCACCGGCCGGCCGCACTCCTGGCGCGACATCACCATGTACCAGGACAGCCAGGAAGCGGCGCAACGCGTGCTGGCCCTGGCGCCGCCCGGCGCCGGGCTGTTTGTCTGGGGTTTTCGGCCCGATCTGTACGTCTATACCGGCCTTCCCGCCGCCACCCGCTTCCTGGAGTCGCAGCCTCTGTCCGGGGTGCTAGCCGACCGCCACCTGTTTCGATCCGACGCGCTCCGCGCGCCCTTTATCGAGGAGAATCGCCGCGAGCTGATGCGCTCCCGCCCCGACATCGTCGTGGACGGCCTGGGGCCGTACAACAGCTCGCTGGGCATTGAAAAGTACTCGGACCTTGCTCCCTGGCTGGCCAATTATGAGTTGGCTGCCCGTACGCGCTCCGCCGTGATCTACCGCCTTCGGCCATCGGCTGCCACAGCCGGGGGTTCAACGCAGAGACGCTGAGGCCGCAGAGAAAACGCAGAGAAAAAGTGAGTGTCTCCGTGGCCTCGGCGTGCTCCGTGCCCTGCCGGCCAGCTTTGTGGGACTTGGTGTCCTTTGTGTCTTTGTGGTTCCTACTCCCGGCGCAAGCGCGCGGCCAGGCGGCGGTGGGCGCGCAGCACGGGCTCCAGCCGCAACGCGCATAGTTGCCCGTCTTCGACCACCACGCGGCCCTCGACCACCAGCGTGTGGACGCGCGTGGGGGCGCACAGCAAGAGCGCGGGCAGCGGCGCGCCCGCTCCGCTGTACTCCAGCGCCCGGAGATCGAACAAGGCGATGTCGGCGCGCTTGCCCGGCTGGATGCTGCCGATATCATCGCGGCCCAGGCAGCGCGCGCCATCGCGCGTGGCCATCTCCAGCGCCTCCGCCACCGTCATGGCCGCCGCGCCATGGGCCACGCGAGCCAGCAGCAGCGCCTGGCGCGCTTCGGCCAGCAGGTTCGAGCCGTCGTTGGAGGCGCTGCCGTCCACGCCCAGTCCCACCGGACAGCCGTTCCTGCGCAGGTCAATGACCGGCGCAATGCCCGAGCCCAGCCGCATGTTGGAGGTGGGGCAATGAGCCACGCCCACGCCGGCCCGGCCCAGCCGCTTCCGCTCGAACCCGTTCAGGTGGACCCCGTGGGCAATCCAGGTGCGGCTGTCGAGCCAGCCCGTCTCCTGGAGCAGATCGACCGGCCGCTGCCGGTAGCGCGCGCGGCAATAGTCCTCTTCCTCGCGCGTTTCCGCCAGGTGGGTGTGCAGGCGGACGCCGCGCTGCCGGGCCAACTCGGCCATCAAGACCATCAGCCCCTTGGTAACGGAAAACGGGGAGCACGGCGCCAGCGCCATGCGCACCATGCCGCCGGGGCGCGGATCGTGGTACTTGCGGATGACCCGCTCGCAATCCGCCAGAATCTCATCCTCGCTCTGCACCACCGAATCGGGCGGCAGGCCGCCATCCTTGACGCTCAGGCTCATGCTTCCCCGGCAAGGATGGAAGCGGACGCCCAGGCGCGTGGCGGCGGCAATCTCGGCGTCGATCAGGCGCGTCTGTCCGCGCGGAAAGACGTAGTGATGATCGGCAGCCGTCGTGCACCCGGACAACATCAGCTCCGCCAGACCTACCAGCGCCGCCGTGTACACCGCCTCTTCATCCAGCCGCGCCCATAGCGGGTAAAGCGTGACCAGCCATTGAAACAGGGGCACATCGGCGGCGGACGGCAGCGCCCGCGTCAGCGTCTGGTAAAGGTGATGGTGGGTGTTGATCAGCCCCGGGACGGCCAGTAGGTGGGCGGCGCGAAGCGTCCGGTCGGCCTTGCGGCGGGGCGGCGCGCCCCGGCCCATCTCCCGGATCTCGCCGTCGAGCGCGTACAGCCAGGCCCCTTCCAGCATGCTGCGCCGGTCGTCCATGGTGACCAGCGTGTGAATGTCACGAATCAGCAATGAGCCCATGATGAAAAGCTCACCACAAAGTCACGAAGCGCACAAAGGACACAAAGATGAATTCTTAGTGATCTTCTTGCTCTTTGTGTCTTTGTGGTTCAACGAACGAGGCCACTTCTTCCAGCGACGGCGCGATGTCGTGGGGGCCGGAGACGGCGCGGGCGGCGGAGCGCACGTCTTTCAGCCCGCTGCCGGTAATCACGGCCAGTGCGGCGGCGCGGCGCGGAATGATCTCGTCGGCCAGGGCGCGGCGCAGGCCGGCCACGGCGGCGGCCGCCGCCGGTTCGGCGAACACCCCCGCCAGCCGGCCCGTGTAGCCAATGGCCTCCAGGATTTCGCCGTCGCTGACGTTCACCATGGTCCCGCCGGATTCCCGCACGGCATTGACCGCCTTCTTCCAGTTGCGCGGCAGGCCCACGCAGATGCTGTCGGCGATGGTGCGGGCCTGGACCGGTTCCAGCGCGGCGCCGGAACGGAAGGCGAGGGTCACCGGGGCGGCGCCCTCGGCCTGCACGCCCAGCATCTTCGGTGTCTTCCGGATCAACCCCAGCGCCTTCATCTCGCGAAAGCCCTTCCAGATGCCGGCGATGGTGCAGCCGTCGCCCACCGAGACGGCCACCCACTCGGGCGGCTGCCAGCGCATCTGCTCGCTGATTTCCAGGCCGCAGGTTTTCTTGCCTTCCACCAGGTAGGGATTGACGGCGCAGTTGCGGTTGTACCAGCCCCAGCGCTCGCAGGCTTGCCGGCACAACTCCCAGGCGTCTTCATAGGCGCCGCGCACACGGAAAACGGTGGCGCCGAAAACCAGGAGCTGCGTGACCTTGGCCTCCGGCGCGCGCTCGGGAACAAAAATGAAGCTGCGCAGGCCGGCGGGGGCGGCCATGCCGGCCAGCGAGGAGGCGGCGTTGCCGGTGCTGGCGCAGGCGATGGCCCGGGCGCGCTTTTCCAGCGCCCGCGCCACGCCCACGGAGCTGGCGCGGTCCTTGAACGAGGCCGTGGGGTTGCGGCCGTCGTCCTTCAGGTAGAGCGCGCGGATTCCCAGGTGGCGGGCCAGCGCGCGCGCCTCCATGATCGGCGTCCACCCCAGGCTGGCCCAGGGCACGGCGTGTGCGGCCCGCAACGGGAGCAGCTCGCGGTAGCGCCAGTGCGACAGGGGCCGGCCGGCCAGGGCCCTGCGCGTCAGCGCGCGGCCCACGGCGGCGTAGTCGTATTGCACGTCGAGGATGCCCGTAATGCCGCAGTGCGGGCAGGTGTAGGGCACGCGCGTCCCGTACACCCGCCCGCACGTCACGCACTTCAGTCCCGTCACGAATCCCATCTCAGGCTGATTGTACTGCGGGGAGCGAAACCGCAGCCGCAGATTGCGCCGATTGCACAGGCTCCAATCCGTGTAATCTGCTAAATCTGCGGCTCGGAACTTGAAACTCACTTGACCGACCCGGTGAGGCCGGCCTGGAAGGAGCGGCTGTCCATCGGCGAAAGGTTGCGGATCATGGTGGGAGTCAGCAACCGGGTGTGCGGCACGCTCGTCAGGTAGTCGCCGATCTCCCAGAGGTCCTGCTCGGTGGTCATCCACTGGATGCGGTCGAAGCGCGCCAGGTTGACCGGGCGGGTCGAGAAGCTGCGCAGGCTGCGTTCCCCCTCGACGCTGTAGTAATCCTCGAAGTACGACATGGCCAGCTCGCGCAGCGTGCGGTACACGGGCTCGCGAAACCGCAGGCCCGCATAATTGGATTTGGCCAGCGCACCCCAGGCGCCGTTGCCGCGGAAAACGGCCAGCACGTGGTCGTCGTCGCGCACCGCTTCCAGGTCCAGCAGCAGCGGCGGGTAGCCCAGGGCGCGCAACGCGCCCGCGGCGAACAATGCGCCCTCAAAGCAATGCGCCAGGCGGTCGCGCAACACGCGCCGCGGCGAACGGCAGGTCAGTCCCTCGTGCTCCTTGTTGTAGTTTATCTCGGTGTCGATGAAGCGCTGGATGCCGGCGGGCGTCTCCAGGCTGCGCAGCAGCCGGAATTCGTCCGCGCTGAGACCGAAATGGCTTCCGTTTCTGGAATGCCTGCTATTCAAGACAATCAGGAATCCGTGTACTTACTTCTTCGCGGCGCGCCCTTTCTTCGCCTTCGCTCGGCCGGTGGCCTTCTTCTTCTTCGGCTTTGCCTTGCGCGCCGGCGGCTTGGCTTTCCCCGCCCGCTTGGTCCGCTTGGGGTCGGCTGCCGCGCGGACCGGCGCGGGGAACAGCCGGTCGTAGGTCTGGGCATCTTTCTCCCACGCCCGGTCGATTTTCCGGACCAGCGCCTGCAGGCTCCGCTGGATCATTTTCGGCAGGGTGTTGATCAGGCGGCGCGCGCCTGCTTTGTGCGTCTCGACCTGCTGGATCAGAAGCGCCTCGTTGGGGCTCAGGCCGCGCAGGGGCTCCGAGGCCGCCGTCGGCTCGCCCGCCAGCAGCCGTCCGGTGGCCAGGTGGTCCAGGTAAACCACATCCCAGGCGTGCAAATCTCGCAGGGTTTCGGCGCGCAACCTCTTGCCGCCGCCGACTCGGGGCCAAACCGCATCGCGGATGTGGGTCATGCCCCGTTCACGCGTGATGCGCCCGAGAAGGAAAGCATCCAGCTCGCTGTGCTGCGGAGCGAACTTGCCCCGTCGCAGAAATGCGCGTATCCCTCCGCCGCTCATAACATCAATTGTCGCCGCCAAAGCCGCGGCCCGACCGGGCGTCCTAGCCAGCCGGCGCTCCATGGATAATACCAATTCCGCTCGAATTTGTGGCAATTCCGCGGGTCTTTGTTGCATATAATGCGCCAGAAGCAGGTGACAGGTCACAGGTTGCAGAGGGTCTTACCTGCCACCTGCAACCTTCGAAGGAGGGTTCGATGTCAAAGCGTATTTTGTGGGTGGTTGCCATGGCGTTGCTCGCGGCGCTGCCACTGGCCGCGCAAGGCCGCAAGGCGAAAGCCCCGGCTGCCGGCGAGGGCAAGCTGCGGATCATCGCCTTTGGCGCCCATCCGGACGACTGCGACGGGCGCGCCGGCGGCACCGGCGCCAAGTGGGCCGCGCTCGGCCATCATGTGAAGTTCGTGGCCGTAACCAACGGCGATGCCGGCCATCAGAGCCAGGGAGGCGGAGCGCTGGCCGCCCGCCGCCGCGCCGAGGCCGCCGAAGCGGGCCGCCGCGCCGGCATCGACGAATACGAGACCCTTGATAACCACGATGGCGAGCTGGTGCCCTCGCTCGAGGTGCGCAAGCAGATCATCCGCAAGATCCGCGAATGGAACGCCGACATCGTGCTCGGTCCGCGGCCCAACGACTATCACCCCGACCACCGCTACACGGGCATGCTGGTGCAGGACGCCGCTTACATGGTCACCGTCCCCAACATCTGCCCGGACACCCCGGCGCTGCGCAAGAACCCCGTCTTCTTTTACTTCCAGGATGGTTTCCAGCGCCCCAACCCCTTCCGCCCCGACGTGGTGGTGGCCATCGACGACGTGGCCGGCAAGAAACTCGCCATGCTCGACGCCCACACCTCGCAGATGTATGAATGGCTGCCGTGGCACGACGGGGCCCTGGACCAGGTCCCCAAGGATCCCGAAGCCCGCAAGCAATGGCTCAGCACCAGGTACGCCGCGCGCGGCAAGGTGACGCCAGCTTTGCTCGAGGAGTTGAAGAAGTGGTACGGGGCCCAGGCCGATTCCATCAAAGCCGTCGAGGCCTTCGAGATCTGCGAGTACGGGCAGCGCCCCCCGCGCGAGCAACTGCTGCGCCTCTTCCCGTTCTTTCCCGAAAGCCCGAAGTAGCCTATGACGACCAGACGACGACTGCTGGCGCTGGCCGCTTCGGCGGCCTTCCTCAATGGCGCAGCGCCGCCGCGCAAGAATGTCTTGCTGCTGATGACCGACCAGCACCGGCCGCACGCCCTCGGCGTGGACGGCGATCCGCTGGCACGGACGCCCAACCTGGACGCACTGGCGCGCGCCTCCGTGCGGTTCGACCATGCCTATTGTACGAACCCGGTTTGCGTGCCCTCGCGGTTCTCGCTAATGACCGGGCTGTACGCGCACAAGGGGCGTGTCTGGGGCAACACTAACCCCTGGCCTGCCGACATCAAGACCATCGCTCATTATTTCGCCGCCGCCGGCTATGCAACCGCCAACATTGGGAAACTGCACGCGGTTGACAACAGCGCGCACGGTTTCGAGCACCTCCTCGAAATGAAGGACTGGTTCGATTACCTCGGCCCGAAGGCGCGGATCTGGCACGAGGAGATGGATAGAAGCGGCAAGGACGGCCGAAAAGGCCCGGTCCACGTAGGCCGCGTCTCTTTGCTGCCCGAGGAGGACCACTTCGAATCCTGGGTGGCGCGCGAATCCATTCGTTACCTGAGGCAGCGCCGCGACCGCCCGTTCTTTTTGGTGAGCTCGTACATCAAGCCGCACGATCCGTTCATGCCCGCCGGGCGGTTCGCCCGGCTTTTCCGGCCGGAGAAGGTCGAGTTGCCGGAAACCTGGGGTAAGCTCGACCTGTCAACCGTGCCGCGGCGCGTCCAGAATGCCGTGCGGCAGTCGCCGCACACGCCGGAACTGCTCGATCCGGCCCAGGCGCGCATCCGGATCGCGATGTACCACGCCAACCTGATGCAGGCGGACGACCGCATGGGGACGGTGCTCGCAACCCTGCGCGAACTCGGGTTGGAGCAGAACACTATCGTCCTCTACCTCGCCGATCACGGCGACATGGTGGGCGACAAGGGGCTGTGGCTGAAGTTCCAGATGTACGAGAACTCGGTCGGAGTGCCGCTGATGTTCCGCGTCCCCGGCATGACCCGCGGCGGCAGCCGTTGCGCAACGGTCGTTAGCCTCGTCCGGGTGTTGCCCACCCTGGCGGAGCTCTGCGGCCTGGACGTGCCTTCGACGCTCGATGGGAAGACTCTGGTGCCGAACCTGAAGAACCCCGAGGAGCGCACAGGTTCGGCCGCGTATGCGGAGTTCGGGCTGGCCGCCGGCGGTGGAATGCAGATGATCCGGCACGGCGATTTCAAGTACGTTTACAACTACAAGGACATCGAGCAGCTTTACGACCTGCGCCGTGATCCTCGAGAAATGACCAATCTGGCGCTGCTGCCGGGACACAAGGAGACGGCCGGGCGGCTAAAGCAGGAACTGTTCGAGATCTTCAACCCATCTTCCGGAGATTAGCCTGACTTCCGCACTTTTTGAAAACGGCCCTTGAAAAATAAGGACTTGCGATTTTTTCAGTCACTATTTGCAAGGTCTTTTCGGCGGAGAATGGGTGCAGCGAGGATCAAGCAATCCCAGGAAGGCATTCGGCAGCAATGGGATCGGCATCAACCGCTATTTGCCACACCGCGCCGATAGTTGTCAATAGAAATGTGAACAAAACACAAATAAAATGTTCAAATTAGCCCGGCTCCGTTAGTCACTATTTTTGCATCGGAGCGGCAGTAGTGAAGGAAACAAAGGACAATGCGAACCAAAGGCTCGCGAAAGCTGCACAATACTACGACAGTAGTGCGGAAGTTGGGTTAGACGAACGCGCGAATGACGCGCATCCTGAGCCAGAACGCCAAGACCGTCGCACGGTATTCCCGCTGGGGTGAAATCAGAACGTGTATTTCAGGCCGAGGAAGATACGCCGCTCCTCCATGCCGGAGCCTTGCGTGCCCGTCACCTGGCCAAACGCCTGGTTGGTCGGGTTGGTGTTGGGGGCGGCGTAATTCGGGTGGTTCATGGCGCCTTCGGCCTGGCCGCGCAGTTGCAGCCGCTTGCCTTCACGCAGCCGAAACTCCTTCTGCAGCGCCAGGTCCCAGACATTGATGCCGTCGGCGCGGACGGTGGCGATGCGCGAGGGGAAGGTGCGAATGTTGTTCGCCAGTTGGCGGCCCGAAGTTTGCTCGAAGCCGGCCGTGTTGAACCAGCGCTCCGGCTTCCGGTCGCCGGCCGGGATCTTCATGTCCTGGTACGTCCCGCTGTAGAGCGGTTGGTTGGTGAAGTTGAGCGGCGCGCCGCTCTGCCCGGTGAAGATGGCGACGGCCTGCCAGCCGTTGATAAACTGCCCCAGCCGGCCCCGTAGACGGAGGGGCAGCGTGTACATGCCGTTCACCGTCAGCTTCTGCGGGCGGTCGAGCGCGGCCACCCCGTGCTCCGGCGCCGGATCCGTGGGGTTCAGATAATCGTTGGCCACCATGTTCTTCGACCACGTGTAATTGGCCTGGATCTGCAGGCCGCGGCTGAAGCGCCGCACGAAGCGCGCGGTGAAGGCGTGATACCACGACATGCCGGCGGGCAAGTCCGCCGTCAGGCCGCTGAACTGAGGATAAGGCTTCAGTAGCTGCTGGTGTTGCAGGTTGTTGTTGGTGTAGTAGTTTGAGCCGTCGAAGCCGTCGATGCCCTTGAACGGGTTCGGGTAGTTGCGCGTCAGGTCGTTGATCACCGCTTGGTCGCGCACCGGCAAGGTGCTCAGATACCGGCGCGGCACGGGATTGAAGTCTGTGGTGACACGCAAGCGCACGGCGCGCGAACCGATGTACCCGATCTCGAAGATCGATTCCCGCATGGCCTGCCATTGCACCGTGGTGCTCCAACGCTGGGCGTAAGGCCGGCGCCCGTCGGCGCTGAGGAATCCCGGCGCGCGCCCCAGGAAGGTCTTCAGCCCGCCGGCCGCGCCCTGGGGCGGCACCAGCCCGTTCGGAAAGGGGTTGGAAATCGACGCGATGTAGGTCTGGCCATTGTCATTCGTCACCACAATGTTGGTGGCCTGGTTAAAGCCGGGCTGCGGCAGTTGCGTGAACTCCACGCCCAGCAGGTCAAAGAAGATGCCGTAGCCGCCGCGCACGACGAGCGACCGTTTGGGCTGATACGCGAAGCCGAAGCGCGGCATGAAAGCTCTCCAAGAGGGGTCGCGCGCCGTGCGCGGCACCCCGTTCACCCCGGCGAAGCGCACGCCGCCGAGGGACTTGAAATCGGCCGGCGCGATCTCCGGGATCGGCGCTTTCGCGTACTGTGCTCGCACCGCGTCCTGAATCGGGTTCACCGCAGCGAAATCAAAGTCGCGCGTGCCGCGGTTGAAGCGCTCGGTCTCGGCTCCCTCATATTCCCAACGCAGACCCAGGTTCAAGGTCAGCCGGCGCGTGGCGCGCCAGTCGTCCTGCAAGTAGAGGCCATAGAACGGGCTCATCTCCGCCCGCGAATCGTTGATGGTCGAAGAGCCGCCGGTGGGAATGGCGAACAGGAAGCTGGCCAGGCCCTGCCCGATCGGCGCGGCGGCCGAATTATCCAGCGGCCCGTGCGTGTAGGTGGAGCCGAAGGTCATGTTCGGGGAAACATTCCCGTACGTCTTGTCGTTGTAGTAGAGCGCCCGGCTGTCGCTCCCGAATTTCAGCGTGTGGTCGCCCTTGATGACCGTCAGAATACCCAGCAGCGAGTGCGAATAGCTGGTCTGGTAAAACCCGCCATCATTGCCGAGCGTCAGCATGCTGTCGATGGCCATCTCCGGGAAGGTGATGCCGGCCGGGTCCATTTGCCGGATGAGGCTGTCGGAGAAGCCGAGCGTGCGCAGGTCCCAGCCCTGGTGATCGAAGTGCTGGTGCTCCTGGAACCATGTGAAGCCGTAGCGCAGGTCGAGCACGACGGAATTGGAGAGCACCAGAACGTCGTCCAGGGCGGCGCCGCGCGAGGGGCGGTTGCGCAGCCGCCCGCGCAGCGGCGCCGCGTATTGGTCGAAATGCCCGGTGAAATCGGAATGAGTGTAGCGCGCGAACAGGCGGTGCCGTTCGCTGAAGTTGTGGTCCACCCGCACGATCGGCTGGTACAGGGCCTGGCTTTCAGCCGGCGTTACCGACAGGTTGTTAGTGCCGTTGGAGGTGCCCGGCGCGTTCGCCATCGGGAAGTAGCCGAGAATCTTCCGGGCCAGCGGGTCGATGCGGTTGGCGGGGATGATGTTGTTCGGCAACTCCGTGCGACGGAAGCGGCCGTTGGGCGCCGCGGTGGTGGTCAACGGATCGTAGATCTTGTACTGCTCGCCGAGCGGCAGCAGCGCCGAGAAATCGCCTTCGCGTTCGGCCTTTGTGGGAACGGTTGTCACCAGCGCGTGGGGACGCGTGCGGATGTGCGCTTGGAAGCCCGCCATCCAGAAGGTGCGGTTGCGGCCGTCATATATGCGCGGGATCAGCAGCGGCCCGCCCACCGTCGCGCTGTAACGCATCCAGCGCACGTCGGGCGTATTCTCCGCGATCTTTTCCTGGGTGATGGGGCCGGTGGTGGGGTCGAAGATTTGGCGGTTAGTGAAGGTGTTCCGCGTCATCATGGGCCCGCCCGACCCGGAAACATTCGCCGTGCCGTGATACTTGTTGGTCCCGGATTTCAGGCTGACGTTGACGGAGCCGCCCGCGCCGTGCCCGATGCCCGCATCATAGTTGGCCACGTTGATGCGGACCTCCTGGACCATGTCAGCGGGCGGCACGAAGGCGGTGCGGCCGCCGTAGGAGTTGTTGCTGACGCCATCCACGTTGTAGTCGGCGCCGTAGTTGCGGCTGCCGGCGATGCTGATGGTCGAGGCCTGGTCGATGTTCCACGGGCCGTCGAACGGCCGGCTGTCTATCACCACGCCGGGCGCCATGGCATAGGTCCAGGCAAGGCTTCCGCTGCGCAAGGGGAGCTCGGAAATCTGCTGGCTGTCGATGCCTTGCGACACGCTGCCCGTCGCGTTTTCCAGCAGCGGCGACTCGGCCGTTACCGTCATGGTCTCGGTCACGGCGCCGACTTCCATGCGGATGTCGAGGCGCAGGTTGTCTTCCATGCGCAGCGTGATGCCCGCCTGGCGCCAGGTTTTGAAGCCGGCCTTCTCGGCCTCGACCCGGTAGTCGCCGGGCAGCAGGAAGGGCAGGTCATAGGCGCCGTTGGCATTCGTGACGGCGCGGCCGACTACGCCCGTCTCGACGTTGGTGGCCCGCACCGCAACGCCGGGGATTACCGCTTCACTCGCGTCCGTGACCCGGCCGGCAATCGACCCGCGCGGTTCCTGGGCTGCCGCATTAATGGTGAGAAAAAAAGCAAGGAGGACCAGCCGCTCGCGCATAGTGGCACGATTATGAGTCCGTGCCCGTTGGGCGTCAAGGACGTGCCGAGCAGTCTCTTGCCTTCTTCGCCCGCACCCGGGCCCGCCGCACCCGCTGCTGGCGGCTAAACGCTACCGGCGAAGCCGCACCAGGAAGGCTTCTGTGGCTCAACCGACGGTCACCAGCACGTCCCGCGGTCCGAATCTGACCGCGCGGCGGAGCTGCTCAAACTCCACAGCGCATCCGTGGATGTCTCCGACAGCGATGGTGCGCTCGCACGGGCGATCGAGCTGTTGATAGAGGGGCCCAGTTGGCATGTTGGTGCTGCTATTTGATCGCCAGTGTCACGGTGTTGCTGGGGACGCCGTTCTGGGTGAGCACCAGCGGGACGGCGTTGCCCGCCGCCACGCCGGCCGGCACCCGCGCGTTCACCTGGTGCAAGCCCACAAAGCCCGGTGCCAGCCCCGCGAACTCCACCGCCGCTTCCACGCCCCCGATGGTCACCTTCACCGGCGTGGTCACCAGCGCCAGCGGAGGTACGGCCGGCGCCGCCTGCCCCGTGGCCACCGCCGGACTGGTGGCCCCCAAGCCGGTGGCGTAGATCACCACTACCTCGCCCGCCTTCACCGCATGGCTGCTGTCCACCAGGTTGTTCAGCCCGTCCAGCACCACCCCCTGCCCCGTCCCGCTCTGGCTCACCGTGAACACCCCCGGTTGCGCGTTCACGATGGTCACCGTGCCCGGCGCGCCGGCCGCGTCCTTCCCCGTAACCACCAGCGTGGCCACCCCCGGCGTCAGCTCGAACGGCACCTGAGCGTTCACCTGCCCGCCATCGGCATAGAACAGCGGCGCCTCGTACCCTCCGATCGTCGCCTTAATGTTGCCCAGCGAGCGCGGCAGCGGGATCTGCGACGCCAAATTCTTGCCCTCCGCCAGGTTGCTCCCGAACAGCGAGAAGATCATCCCCGGCGCCAGCGGCTTGTAGCGGTCGAAACTGGCCGCGTTCACCCAGCCGTCACGGAACACCAGCGGCAGCTTGCTGGCTTCCCCCAAGCTCCCCGAAAACTGGAATACCCCGTCCTCCAGCCCGCTGGCCACCGCCCGGATGGTCACCCCGATTGAGCCCTTGGTGGCCGGCACCCAGGTGGCCGCATAGTTGCCGTTGCGCAGGTTCTGGAACACCAGCGGCGGTTCGTTTCCCGTGAAACTGGCAGCCACCGTCGCCGTCGCCACCGCCGACCCGCAGTCGTCCACGGCCTGCACCAGCATGGGAATGGGCCAGCCGCCTTGTAGCGAGAAGCGGTTGCCCAGCTTGGTCTCGACGATGACCATCCGGCGCGGCGCGCAGGCCGCTGCAGAAGTTCCAGGTTCCAGGTTCCAGGTTTCAAGTTGGGGCCCCGCTGTTTGTGGCGTGGCGACCGGCGAGACTACCAGGGCGACGGCTACTTCCTGCGTCACGCCGGTGCCGAAGCTCAGAATGAGGGAGCCGACATAGACGCCGGCGCTCAGGCCCGAGGGCTGCGCCTGCACGCTCAGCCCCGCCGTCTCCGCCGAGCTCAGCAGCACGCCCTGCTCCGGGGTCACCGACAGCCAACTGCCCCCGGCCTGCGTCTGCGTGCGCGCCAGGTACTGCAGGGCCTGCCCGCCCGTGCTGGCGATAGAGATGCCCTGCGTCAGTGCTCCGCTGGCCCCGCTGGCCGCCGTGAAAATCACCCCCAGCGGATTGATGGTGCCCACCGGCAAGGAGCCCCGCGCCAGCATGTTCACCAGCACAATCCCCGTCTGCGGCGCGTTCAGCGCCCCGCTGGCCGTTATGGTCAACAGGCCCACGCTCACGCCGGCCCGCAGCTTCGAGGGGTCCACCAGCAGCGTCACGGTCGGCGCGACCGACACCGCGGCATCGCTGGTGCCGCTGGTGGGACTGACCCGCAGCCAGTCGCCGCCCGCCGGCAAGTTCACCTGGACCTGCCAGTCCATGCGCCCCTGCCCGGCGTTCTGGATGGCGAAGCTCTGCGGGCCGATCACCAGGCTGCCTTCGATACCGACGAACAGGAACCCGGTCTGCGTGGGCAGCAGGATGGGCTGTGTCTTGGTGACGGTCAGCACCACGGAGATGATCTTCGTCTCCGAAGCTGTCAGGTTGCGCAGGGTGACCTGGCCCTGGTAGACACCCTGGGACAATCCGGTGATGTCACACGACACGGCAAGGGCCGAAGGCGCCGTCCCCAGCACCGACGAGATCTTCAGCCATTGCCCGCCGCTGGAGGTCTCGGCTGTGGCGCTCCAGCTAAGAGTGCCGCTGCCGGCATTACTGATGGTGAGCGTTTGCGGCGGCGGATTCGCCCCGCCCTGTACGCCCTGGAAGTTCAAGTATTGCTGTGACAGCCCGACAGCCGGGCCCGCCGCGCCGGTCACTGTCAGCACGACTTCCATGGTCTGCGGCGAGTTTGAGGCGCCGGTCGCGGTGATGGTCACGGTGCCTCGGTAGGTGCCGGCCCCGAGCCGCGATGAAGCCACCATCAACATCACGCTTGAGGCCCCACCTTGCGGGACACTGCCGGAACGGCTGCTGGCGTTCAGCCAGCTTCCGCCGGCGCTGGTCGAAATATCCAGTGTCCAGTTGAAGGGCAGGCTGTTCGCGCTGCTGATGTTCAGCACCTGCGCCCCGATGGCCACACTGCCCTGCACCTGGGTGAAGAACAGCGTGCCGGGGGAGATGCCGACCGTGGGGAGCATGACAGTGGGGGTCAGCTTGCGCACCCGGCCGTTGTTCGGGTCGGCCACGTAAATGTTTCCGGCCCCGTCTACGGCCGGGTTCCCGGCAACACTGATGCGCGCCAGCGAGGCGAGCCCGCCATCCCCGAAGAACCCTTCCGTCGAACCCGCCAGTGCCACCAGCACACTGTCGGAAGCGCGGATCTGAGAGATCGCAGGTGTCTGGGTGAGAAAAATGTTTCCGGTCTTGTCCACTGCCACACCTATAGGGTTACCCGTGACGGGTTTCAGCGGGTCGCCTTCCTTGGAACGCGCCTGCACCGTGGCAATCACGCCCGTAGACATGTCAACACGGCGCAGTGCACGACTCTGAGCAATGAGGAGGTTCCCTTGCAGATCAAACGCCAGACCGCCGGGGGTGCTGAGGGAGGCCGCTGTGGCCGGTCCCCCGTCGCCCGAATAGCCGGCTATACCATTTCCAGCTATGGTGGTGATGATTCCGGTAGCCACGTCGATGCGGCGCACTCGTTTGCCACCCAACTCACTGATAAAGACGTTACCTGCCCCGTCGGCCACAATGCCTGGCCCACTGGTGAAAGTCGCCTCCAGGGCGGGACCACCGTCGCCCGAGGAAGCGGGTTGGCCTGGCATTGGCTTGCCCGCAATCCGGCTGAGCGTTCCTGTACGGGCATCCATTTTCCAAGCCGAGGTGTTTTGCATGTAGAGCAAGTTGCCCCGCGAATCGACGGACAGGCCACCGAACCCACTCTCCAATTTGGCCGCCGTGGCGGCGACGCCGTCCTGCGCGGGCGCCGAGCCCCCGCCGGCGACCGTAGTCACCAATCCCGTCAATGGATCAAATCGCCGTATCCGTCCCTGTTCTCCGGTCTGTTCTCCGATATACAGCACGCCGGCGGCGTTTACTGCCACGCTATCGGGCGAAGTCAGAACCGCAAACTGTCCGGGGCCATCGAGCGGGTCGGTGCTGCCGGCGATCACCGTGACAGCCCCCCCGCTCGCGCCAACGGCCAAAACCCGTCCATACCTGCTGTATATGAGCCTTCCGGACTGGTCGCGAACGAGCCCCGTCGTTCCGCCGCGCCCGATGTTGGTGACCAAACCCGTTGCCGCGGTCATTTTGGCCAGGGTGTAGTTGTAACCGAAATAGAGGTTGTCGTCGGAGTCGAAAACAACATCGCCCGGGTGGCATATCGCTCGGGCGGTCGCGAGCGTGCCGTCAAGATTTGAAACGCAGTCGGGGGTATTGGCGATGCCAACCACGGTGGTAATGACACCGGTGGCGCGGTCAACGCGCCGGATCGTCTGGCCGGTCGAGATGTAGAGATTGCCCCGCGAGTCAAAAGCCAGTCCTCCTGCCGCTCCTCCGCCAAGGCCGGCGCTTAGAGCCGGACCGTTATCGCCGGAGTGCCCGCACTGGCCGTTGCCGGCAAAGGTGGAGATGAAGCCTGCCGTGTCCACGCGACGAATCCGGCAGTTGCTCGAATCGGAGATGTACAGGTCGCCGGCGGCATCAAACGCGAGTCCCGTGGGGCCATTCAGCTTGGCCAGCCGCGCCAGCCCGCCATCGCCCGCGAACCCCTGCTCACCTGTCCCCACCACAGTGGTTACCAGCCCGTCTGGTGTCAGCTTGCGCACGCGGTTGAATCCGCTGTCGGTAAAGTAGATGTTGCCGGCAGCGTCTCCCACGATATGGCTGGGGCGGTTCAGTTGCACGCTGGTGCCGGGAACCGGAACCGAATCCTCGATCACCGTGCCCCCGCCCACCACCAGCCTCATGACTCCCGTGCCCGGATCAATCTTGCGGATTACCTGGTTGCCGGTGTCGGCCACCCATAAGGCGCCGTCGCGGTCCAACCACAGGCCGTTGGGAGCATTCAAGGGAGTGGCAGTGGCGGCCAGGCCGTCGTAGACAGCCCCACCCACCACGGTGTCGATGGTGTAAACCTTGGCTCCCTGCCCAAAGCAAAGAGCTGCGAACAAGCAAAGGCTTGCGAAGGTGACAAGAATGACGCGAGCCATAGGCGTTCCCTCCTGGTCAGAAGCTCAGGCGCAGCGCAAACTGCATCTGGCGCGGAGTGCTCACCGTGCCGCGCGACTTGCCGAAATCCGGGCTGCCGAGCGAGGAGTTCGGGTCTGACAGCGTGGGCGTGTTGCTCACATTGAACGACTCCCAGCGGAACTGCAGCCGGAACCGCTCGGTCAGGCGGAAGTTCTTCATCAGCCCCAGGTCCAGGTTGAACAAACCGTCGCCGTCGAGAATTCCCCGGCCGGCGTTGCCAAACCGGTACGTGCCGTCCGCGGCGCGGGGCATGACAAAGGCGGCAGTGTCGAACCAGCGGTCCGCAGTGCGAGTTTCCAGGCGTGGATTGGCGATGCGGTCCGGCCACCAGTCGCCGATGGAGGCACCCAGCACCGTGCGGGCATTGGGAATGGTGATGTCAAAATAGTGGCCCGTCTGAACAGCGGTCATGCCGGAAAGCTGCCAATCGCCGAGCACCACGTCGAGAAGCCCGCCGCGCTTCATCCAGCGCCGGCCGCGGCCAAACGGCAACTCGTAGACGGCCGCGCCGACAAACCGATGGCGCAGATCGAAGTTGGAGTTGCCCTTGGCGGATGAAAAGTCCTTCGCGCTCTGCAATCCGCCGCCGCCCGAGCCGAACTGCTCCGAGACGTTATCGAGCGAGTGGCTCCAGGTGTAGCCGGCGCTGAAGGAGAGGCCGGATGAGAAGTGCCGCTCCAGTTGGGCATCCATGCCGTGGTAGCTCGAGTGCCCATAGGGGCTGCGGAAAGTAATGTTGTTCCAGGTCGGAATCCGGCGACGATTGCGCTCCGTGGCCGCAGGTCCCGGGTCGGACCCGTTCCAGTTGTAAGCATCCATGATGTAGCTGGTGCCCGATCCCACATAGGCCAGGGTGAAGGAAAGGTTGCGCGTCAACTCGCGCTGCACGGCCACGTTCCATTGCGTGACCTGCGGCGACGGGAAGTCCTGTTGCCACACGATCCAGTTCAGATTCTGCGGCGGAGCGGCGGTCGGGCTGCCCAGGAAGTTGTCCGGAATGCCGTTGCTCAACTGCAGCGCCGGGTTGCTCCCGGAGGACTGAGCCGTGACGCTGCGGTTATATGGGAAGTTGTTGATGCCACGCCCATCGGCGCCAAGCGAGCCCTGGCCGCCATAGAAGACGCCGAAGCCGGCGCGCAGCACCGTGCGGGTGCGCGCCTGGTAGGCCAGGCCCACGCGCGGCGCCCAATTGTTGGCGTCGGTGTTCACCAGCCCGCGGCACGACCAGGAATCGCCGCAGTAGCCGGCCGTGGTGATGGTGTTGAAGCTGGGGCCGGGCGTCAGTTCCAGGCGGTTCATGTTGTTGTGCTTCTCCCACCAGGGCGATGTCAGCTCGTAGCGCAGGCCCAGGTTCAGCGTCAGGCGCGGCGTCACCTTCCAATCGTCCAGCGCGTAGAACATGTAATTGCGGAACCGCATCTGTCCCACAAGCTGCGACGTCAGGGCCACCTGGCTGGTGAGGCCGAGCAGGAAATCGGAGAAGCTGATGCCGGTGAACGATCCGTCGAAGGTGAAATTGCCGTGCGAGGTGGCGCCGCCGAAAATGTCGGAGCGGTTCCGGCGGAGGTCCGTGCCGAATTTGAAATTGTGATTGCCGCGGTTCCAGGATAGGTTGTCGAGATACTGATAGACTTGGTGGATCTTGAAATTCGGCATGGAGCCGGGCTCGCCCAGCCCGGTGTATCCGACGCGGCCGCCGAGCGAGAACTGCGGAAACCCGAACAACCGCCCGTTGGGAGGAATGCCGCGGATGCCGTACTGCGCGGTGAGTTCCGACAGCGGTTGATCGGTCAGCTCCCGCTTATCGACCTTCTGGCGCAGGAATCCGAAACGGAACTCGTTTAGCAGCGTGGGCCGCAGGATGCGGGTGTACGAAAATGCGGTGCTGCGCGCAGCATTGTCGTCCAAGGCGCGGTCGTTGTTCTGCCCCCCGCGCGCCGGCTCCGGGAATACACTCTCGCGGCGAGTCTTAGACGGGGAGATGCTCAGGCGTCCGAAAATCTTGTCCTTGCCCGAGAGGTCGTGGTCGATGCGGGTGTCGAAGGCGTCGCGATCAACCGTCCAGGGCGGATTGCGGATAAAGTTATTGCGCGTGCCGGAGCCCGAGAAGTTCGGCTGCGGCCAGAGTTCCGAAACCTTGGCCGCCACCGGATCGAAGCGCGCTCGCGGCACCTGGTTGTTGGCGAAGGGCTGTTTGGTCAGCGGGTCGTTGATGATGGCCAGGTTGCGCGCAAAGATCCCGTTCCGCTCGTCGGTCGTCGGCACGGTCGCCAGGTCGCTTTGCGAGTGATTTTCGCGGCGCGCCTCCCAGCTAACGAAGAAAAACGTCTTGTCGCGGCGGATGGGCCCGCCGAATGTGCCGCCGAACTGGTTCTGGCGCAACGGTTCCGGGTCGGCCTTGCCGTCCCCGTTGCGGTCTACGTAGTTGAACGCGTCACGGGAGTCGAACACGTCGTTGCGGATGTACTCGTACGCCGTGCCGTGGTACTGGTTGGTGCCCGACTTGATGCTGACGATCATGACCGCGCCCGAGTTGCGCCCGAACTCGGCCGAATAGTTGCTGGTCTGTACCTTGAACTCGGCCACGGCATCCAGCGACGGCACCACCACCTGCATCTTGCGGTCCTGCATGCCCATGACGTTGTTGTTGTTGTCGATGCCGTCGATGATGAAGCTGTTCTGCGTCATCGGCTGGCCGTGGGTATTGAAGCCGCTCTCGCGATCACGGCTGGCCGTGGCCGGCACCGCGCCCGAGGTGAGCCAGGCCAGTTGCTGGAAGTTGCGTCCATTCAGGGGCAGCCCGCGAATTTCGCCCTGCTGGACCACCTTGGCCAGCGTGGACGTCTCCGCCTGCAGCAGCGGCGCTTCCGCAGTGACGGAGACGCTCTCCGCGAGCTGGCCCACCTCCAGCCGCAGGTCCGCGCGCACCCGGTCTTGCGCGTGAACCTCGATATCAGTCTGCACGGCCTTCTTGAAGCCCTGCTTCTCCACCGCAACGTCATAGCGGCCGATGCGCAGCGGGCCGGCTGTGTAAGCCCCAGTCTCGGCGGTTTCCACCGAGCGGGTTTCGTTTGTCTCGCGGTTGGTCACCGTGACGCGGGCGCCGGGAACGGCAGCGCCGGTGGGGTCAGTGACCACTCCGGTGATTACCCCCATGTCCTGCTGAGCGAAGAGGGCGGAGCCCAGGAAAGCGGTGCAGATCAGAAGTGTTTTTTTCATCCGATAACCTCCGCGGAAGGCAAGTGGTCCGCAATGTCGCTGCATTATATACGGCGTGGCAGAAATGCCGCAAATCAACCAGACTGCGCTTCTGCAAGCTCCCTAATGAATCTTCCGCTATCAGGCGCGCTGCGCCTCCCCCGGCGCGACCCACGGCTCATCGGCGCTACCGCCGTAGATCGAAGGCACTTTCGCCCCCATCGGCCGCAAATAGGCGCACAGCCACCCGCGGTGGTGGACCGTATGCGGGACCATGAAGGTCAGATACACCACCGCGGCATAGTTGGCGATGCCGAAGAACGGCACCGGGCGGGTCAGTTCTTCATCCGAGAGCTTTTTCAGCCGCTCTATCAACCCGGGGACGTTCCTGTCATACCAGTCCACCAGGTCCGCGATCGTCTTGACATGATCGGGCATCTTCGGCTCCTCAACGCCGAACTGCCCGGCGATAATGCCCTGCAGAAAGTGAATGTCGGAACTGACAATGTGCCACGCAAGCTCCATCGCGCTCCGCGACTTCTGGTCCGGGCGGTACTCCTTGCGCTCCTCGGGGATGGCGGCTATTACCTTCCGGGTGGTCCCAGACTCTTCCTGCAACTGCGGGAGCATGAGTTCGAGCAGAAACCTTGCTTGATCGGGTTGCACGGAAATTACCCTCCTCTCATGTTGGGCACAGGCGCGGCATCTCTAGCTGAATCTCCCCCACTACTTTCTTAGGAATTTCGGATCGGCCTTGATCTCCCGAATCTGCAGAATATGCCGCTGCTCGTGGGTGGAAATCAGCAGCAACCACTGATACGCGTCGCTTCCCTCCCTTTCCACAACGTGGCTGCGAAGATCTTCGCCGGTGGTCCTGGCGTATTCGAGCATCTCGGCATGCAGCTTGCGGAAGGCATCCAGCCCGGTTCGCAGATCGCGCAATTGCCCTTTCGGTTCTTCCGCGGCCACCGCCTTCTGGCGCTGGGTCCGGTCAATGCCATACCAGAGAGTGTCCGCGTCCGTGGCAAGCGGCTTTTGACGGCTCGGCGCCGTCTTCATCGCTTCCCGCAACTGCCGCCAATAGATGGGCTCGGCGACTGTCAGGTGCTCCACCACTTCCATGATGCTCCAGGCCCCCGGCGCGGGCCGGAACTGGAGTTGAGCGGGAGACAGCCCGGACACCTCGTCAACCAGCCAGCTTCCGGTCATTTCCAGGTGTGCGACCAGGCGCTGTCGCTCCAACGGAGTCAGGGACGCAGCCAGCGCGGAGTCAGTACTAAGAGCGAACATGAGCATGGCGACGATCAGCACCGGTTTCATAAGCGCACGCTCCTCGGATTCGCAGGAACACGGAACGTCGGCGAAAGGTTAGCACGATTCCGGCGAGATGGGGCACGGCCAAGCGCGGAGTGGCAGCCGCGCCGTTCCACAAAGCCGCCCCCTTAGCGGACGGCGATTATCCCCGGCATATCCGTGAAATCCGCTTAATCCGCGGATACTTTTCTCTATAATCGGGGCATGGCGGAGTGGGAGGCGGTGATCGGGCTGGAAGTGCACGTCCAACTGCAGACGCGCTCGAAGATTTTCTGCGCCTGCTCGACGCGCTTCGGCGACCCGCCCAACACCAACGTTTGCCCCGTCTGCCTGGGGCTGCCCGGCGCGTTGCCGGTGCTGAACCAGGCGGCCGTGGAGATGGCGATGAAGGCGGCGCTGGCGCTCGATTGCCGCATCAACCGCTTCTCGCGCCTGGCCCGCAAGAACTACTTTTATCCCGACCTGCCCAAGGGCTACCAGATCTCGCAGTACGAGCAACCGCTGGCCGAGCACGGCTGGCTGGTGGTTGAGGGGCCGGCCGGCGAGACGCCAGCGGTACAAAAGCGCATCGGCATCACCCGAGTGCACATGGAAGATGATGCGGGCAAGAGCATCCACGACGGCTTCCCCGATTCCGAGCGCCACAGCTACGTGGACCTGAACCGCTCGGGCACCCCGCTGATAGAAATCGTCAGCGACCCGGACATCCGCAGCCCCCAGGAAGCCTATGACTACCTGACGCGCTTGAAAGAGATCATGCTGTTTCTGGGCGTCAGCGACTGCAACATGGAAGAAGGCAGCCTGCGCTGCGACGCCAACGTTTCGGTGCGGCCCCGCGGCGCCGATCGGTTTGGCGTCAAGATCGAGGTCAAGAACCTGAACTCCTTCCGCTTCCTCAAGCAGGCGCTGGAATACGAAATTGATCGGCAGATTGCCATCTTGGAAGACGGCGGCATGCTGACCCAGGAAACCCGGCTGTGGAACACGGACGAGCAGCGCACCTTGGGCATGCGCAGCAAGGAGTTCGCGCACGATTACCGCTACTTCCCGGAACCGGACCTGATGCCGCTGATCGTTTCCGAGGAGTGGGAGGAGCGCGTGCGGGCTGAGCTGCCGGAATTGCCGGAAGCCCGGCGGGAGCGCTTCCGGGCGCAATACCGGCTGCGCGAGTACGACGCCGGGGTGCTGACGGCCTCCCGCCCCCTGGCCGACTATTACGAAGAAGTGGCCGGCGTGTCGGGCGACCCGCGCGCCGCCGCCAACTGGGTCCAGGGCGACTTGCTGGGCGCGCTCAATGCCGCCGGCAAGGACATCACCGAGTCCACTGTTTCCGCGCAGCACCTCGGAGAGCTGGTGCGGCTGATCGGCGAGGGCGCCATCTCCGGCAAGATCGCCAAGACCGTGTTCGAGAAGATGCTGGCCGCCGGCCAGCCGCCGCAGGAGATCATTGCCGCCGAAGGGCTGGCGCAGATCAGCGATGCCTCGGCGCTGGAGAAAGTGGTGGCGGAGGTGATCGCTGCCAGTCCCAAGCAGGCGGAGCAGTACCGCGCCGGCAAGCAGGAGGTGCTGCGCTACTTCGTCGGCCAGATCATGAAGGCCACCCGCGGCCAGGCCAACCCCGCCCTGGTCAACCAGTTACTCAAAAAGCACCTGGGATAGGCTCCAGGCTCCGGGCCACAGGCCCCAGGATTGTTTTTCCTGTGGCCTGTGGCCTGTAGCCTCACTGCGTGATGCGGCCCTGCTCTGGGGGAGGCGCCGGGGGCTGGTAGTCGGCGGCCGGCGAAGCGCCCAGCGGCTGTTCCACCGGCAGGCCCATGGGCGGGCGCTCGAAGGCGACCTCCAGCACCTGGTCCATGGTCTCGACCAGATGAAGCCTGGTCTGCTCCAGAATGTTGGCCGGGATGTCGGGCAGGTCCTTCTCGTTGTCCTTGGGGATGATGACCTCATTGAGGCCGGCGCGGTGGGCGGCCAGCAGCTTCTCTTTCAGGCCGCCGATGGGCAGCACCTTGCCGCGCAGGGTGATCTCGCCGGTCATGGCCACGTTGCGGCGGACCGGCGTCCTCGTCAGGGCGCTGGAAATGGCGGTGGCAATGGTGATGCCGGCCGAGGGGCCGTCCTTGGGGATGGCGCCCTCGGGCACGTGTACGTGGATGTCCAGGTGCCGGTAAAAATCCTTGGGCAGGCCGAGCTGCGCGCTGCGCGAGCGAACATAGCTGAGGGCCGCTTGGCCCGACTCCTGCATCACGTCGCCCAGCTTGCCGGTCATGGTCAGCTTGCCCTTGCCTTCCATCAGCGTGGCCTCGGTGGTCAGGATCTGCCCGCCCACCTCGGTCCAGGCCAGGCCCATGGCCAGGCCCACCTCGCTGCGCTTTTCCTTCTCGGTCTCGCGGAACTTGATGACGCCCAGGTAGTCCTGCACGTCCTCCGGTTTCAGCACGATCCGGATGCCGCGGCCCTCCTTGACCACCTTGCGGGCCACCTTGCGGCCGATATTGGCGATCTCCCGCTCCAGGTTGCGGACGCCCGCTTCCCGGGTGTAGTTCTGGATCATGCGGACGATGGCCTCGTCGGTGAACGACAGGATCTCCTCGGTCAGCCCGGTGGCCTCGCGCTGCTTGCGGATCAGGAACCGCTTGGCGATCTCCACCTTTTCCGGCTCCGTGTAGCCGATCATGCGGATCACTTCCATGCGGTCCTGTAAGGCGGGCGGCACGGTGTGCAGCACATTGGCGGTGGCGATGAAAAACACCTGGCTAAGGTTGTACTCGACATCCAGGTAATGGTCTATGAACATGAAGTTCTGTTCCGGATCCAGCACCTCCAGCAGCGCCGCCGAGGGATCGCCGCGGAAGTCCATGCTCATCTTGTCCACCTCGTCGAGCATGAACACCGGGTTGCGGGTGCCGGCCTTCTTCATCATCTGGATGATCTGGCCGGGAAGGGCGCCGATGTAGGTGCGGCGGTGGCCGCGAATCTCGGCCTCGTCGCGCACGCCACCCAGCGACAGGCGGACGAACTTGCGGCCGGTGGCCCGGGCGATGGACATGCCCAGGGAGGTCTTGCCGACGCCCGGCGGGCCTACGAAGCACAGGATAGAGCCGCGCGAGTTCTTCACCAGCCGGCGCACGGCCAGGAACTCCAGGATGCGCTCCTTGATCTTCTCCAGCCCGTAGTGATCTTCTTCCAGCACCTTCTCGGCCCGCCCCATGTCCCGGATCTCCTTGGTCTTCTTTTTCCAGGGCACGGCCAGCAGCCAGTCCAGGTAATTGCGGGAGACGGTGGATTCGGCCGACATGGGGGGCATCAGCTCCAGCTTCTTCAGCTCCTGGGTGGCTTTTTCCTGGGCCTCCTTGGTCATGCCGGCGGCCTCGATCTTCTTCTTCAGTTCGTCCAGCTCGCTCTTCTCGCCGCGGCCCAGCTCCTTCTGGATGGCCTTGATCTTCTCGTTGAGGTAGTACTCCTTCTGGGCCCGCTCCATCTGGCGCTTGACGCTGCCCTGGATGTTGCGGTCCACGTTCAGCTTCTCAATTTCGATGTCCAGCACCTCGGCCACGCGCTGCAGGCGGTCCTGCGGATCGAAGATCTCGAGGATTTCCTGCTTCTCCTCGATGGCCAACTGCAGGTTGGCGGCGATGGTGTCTGAGAGCTTGCCCGGGTCGTCCACGCGCACGGCCGCGACCATGGTTTCGTAATTGAGGCTCTGGCTGAGCTTGACGTACTGCTCGAACAGCGAGGTGACGCGGTTGATCAGCGCTTCCAGTTGCGGGCTGGGCTCGACGCGGTAGGCCACGGTGCGCACGATGGCGTGGAAGAACCCTTCTTCGTCGCTCACCGTGACGATGCGGCCGCGCTCCGTCCCCTCCACCAGTACCTTGATGTTGCCGTCGGGCAGCTTCACGCTCTGGACGATATTGGCCACCGTGCCCACCTGGTAAATCTCGTTGGGCTTGGGCTCGTCCACGGAGGCGTCGTGCTGGGTGGCCAGGAAAATCTTCTTGTCGGTGGCCAGAGCTTCTTCCAGGGCCCGCACCGATGTTTCGCGCCCCACCACGAACGGGGTCATCATGTGCGGGAAAATGACCACGTCCCGGATGGGCATCATCGGCAGGCGACGGGTTTCGATTCTTTCACGAGTGCTGGGCATAAGAGCAGGCTTGAGACCTGGGACCCGCGACCTGAGGCCCGACTCTCCGGCACGTCTGGAGACTCGGCATATCCCCCCGAGGCCCGAGTCTCAGGTCTCAGGACTCAGGTCTCAAGTCTATCCTACCTTCTCCAGGTAGTTTGGCACACTGATCTCGCGGGATTCTACCATTTCCTTGGTGACGGTGAACTCGCGGAGCTTCTTGTAGGAGGGAAGGTGATACATCAGCTCCAACATCAGGTCTTCCAGGATCATGCGCAGGCCGCGGGCGCCGACGCGGCGCTCCTGGGCCATGGTGGCGATGGCGTCGATGGCCGCCTCGTCGAACTTCAGCCGCACCCCTTCGAATTCGAACAGCTTCTGGTACTGCTTGACGATGGCGTTTTTCGGCCTGGTGAGGATTTCGATCAGGGCCTGCTTGTCCAGGTCCTGGAGCACGGCGACGACCGGGACGCGCCCCACGAATTCGGGGATGAGCCCGTAGCGGATCAGGTCCATGGGCTGGACCTTCTCCAGCAACTCGATCTCGCGGCGCCCGCTGACCCCCACCTTCTCTGGCTCGGCGCTTTCCGAGGCGGCCCGGAAGCCCAGCGACTTGGCCCCGGTGCGCCGCCCGATCACCTTCTCCAGGCCGATAAACGCTCCGCCGCAGATGAACAGGATGTTGGTGGTGTCGACGGGTGTGAACTCCTGGTGGGGATGCTTGCGGCCGCCTTGCGGGGGCACGTTGGCCACCGTCCCCTCCAGGATCTTCAGCAGCGCCTGTTGCACCCCCTCGCCCGACACGTCGCGGGTGATCGAGGGGTTCTCGTCCTTGCGGCAGATTTTGTCGATTTCGTCGATGTAAATGATGCCCTGCTGGGCGCGCTGCACGTCTCCCTCGGCGTTCTGCAGCAGGCGCAGGATGATGTTCTCCACGTCCTCGCCCACGTACCCGGCCTCGGTCAGCGTGGTGGCATCGACGATGGCGAACGGCACCTCCAGTTGCCGGGCCAGCGTCTGCGCCAGCAGGGTCTTGCCGGTGCCGGTGGGGCCGATCAGCAGGATGTTGGACTTGGTCAGCTCCACCTCGGACTGCCGCTGGCGCGCCAACTGGATGCGCTTGTAATGGTTATAGACGGCGACGGCCAGCTTCTTCTTGGTCTTGTCCTGGCCGATCACGTAGCTGTCCAGGAATTCCTTGACCTCTTGCGGCTTGGGCAGTTGCTGCGGCTTGGCCAGCGGCTGATCAACCCGGTCCTCTTCCAGGATCGAGTTGCAGACGGCCACGCACTCATCACAGATGTAAGCCCGGGGATAATCACTGGGCGAGGAAATCAGTTTCCCGACGACATCCTGGGTCTTGTGGCAGAACGAACACCTCAGAGTCTCGTCCGATCCGGTTCTCTTCACCACGACTGCTCCTTCTGCTCGACTACCCGGCCCCTGGGATCACAACCACCAATACCCCGGACGGCGCCGCCTGACAACCACCGGCGGCCACCAGCATTCTCCAGACTCTTGCGCCACGGGTCTGCCACCCGCAATCTACCTGATTACCTGGCCGGCGCCCAATAGGGGAACCGCCTTACCGCACCCTGGAATCCCCCTTCCAGAACTACCGGTGCTTGAAAATAATCTCGTCGATGATGCCGTAGTCCTTCGCCTGCTCCGAGGTCATGATGAAGTCGCGCTCCACATCCCGCTCGATTTTCGCCAGGTTCTGCCCGGTGTGCTTGGCCAGCAACTCGTTGGTGATCTCGCGCATGCGCAGGATCTCGCGGGCCTGGATATCGATATCGGTGGCCTGGCCGGACAAGCCGCCCATGGAAGGCTGGTGGATCAAGACCCGGGAGTTGGGCAGCGCGAAGCGCTTCCCCTTCTTTCCCGCCGCCAGCAGCAAGGCCCCCATGGAAGCGGCCTGCCCGATGCAAATGGTGGTGACATCGGGCCGGATGAACTGCATGGTGTCATAGACCGCCATGCCGGCGGTGATCGAACCGCCGGGGCTGTTGATATACAGCGAAATGTCGCGCTCCGAGTCGTTGGCTTCCAGGAAGAGCAACTGCGCGGTCACCACGTTGGCAATGTTGTCATCGATGGGCGTGCCGATGAAAATGATGTTGTCGCGCAGCAAGCGGGAGTAGATGTCATAGGCGCGCTCGCCGCGGCTGGTCTGCTCCACCACCATGGGGATCAGAGCGCCGTGAGACTCAGGGAAGCCCTTCCACTTCATTTACTGACGAACCTCCGCGGGCGCCTCAGGCTTTTGCCTGCGGGCCCGGACGAACAGGGATTCTGCTGGCGTTGCGGTACAGGAACTCCAGGGTCTTGTCGGTGCGGAGTCTGTGTTTAATCGTATCCGCAACGCCCTGCCGCGCCAACCGCGCGCGAACCTCCGCCGGATCGCGGCCGCCAAGCTGCCGCACCAACTCCTCGGTTTCCCGCTGGACTTCCGCCTCACTTACCTGGATGCCTTCGCGCTCGGCGATGCGGTCAATGATGACATCGGCCCGCACGTCGCGCTCGGCGCCCTCACGATGCGAGGAACGGACCCGGCCCCAGTCCAGCTCCATGCGGGCGGGATTCAGCCCGCGGGCCGACAGTTGCCGCGCCGTGCGTTCCATCCGCGACCGCAACTGCCGCTCGACAAGCGTCTGCGGCACCGGGAAGTCGTGCAGCTCCAGCAGGCGGTCCAGCAACTTGTCCTTGGCCTCGCGCTCGGCCTGCCGCCGCCTCTGCTCCAGCAGCTTCTGGCGGATATCGGCCCGCAGTTGCTCCAAAGACGGAAACCCGACATCCCGGGCGAACTCGTCGTTCAACTCCGGCACCTGCTTCTGCTTCACTGCGTTCACCCGCACGGTATAGACGAAGGTCCGGCCCGCCAGGCGTCGGTCCGAGTAATCATCCGGGTAACTGACCAGGAACGATTTCTCCTCGCCGGGCGCCAGGCCGCGCAGGTTCTCGGTGAACTCGGGACGAGTGCCTGGAGCGCCGAGGTGGCAGAGCAGGTCGTTCACTTTGACCGGCTCGCCGGACGCCGGCCTGGGTTTCCCTCCGGCTTGGTCCCCCGCGCCGTGGCCCTGCTGAGGCGCCGGCTTGCCCTCCAGGGAGATGGCGGCCACGTCTCCGTCCTCCAGCGGCCGGTCCTCGACCGCGGTGTAGGCGGCGTGCTCTTCCTGCAGTCCTTGGAGCGCTTCCTCGACCTCTTCGTCGGCAACGGTGGCTTCCGCCTCCTGGACCTCCAGGCCGGTATAGTCCTTCAACTCGAACGAGGGCAGGGCCTCGAATACGGCCTTGAACCGCATCGGCTCCCGGCCGTCGATGTCCAGGCGCAAGTCCTCGATTTCCGGCGGGGTTACCGGCTCCAGCTTTTCTTCTTCGACTCGGCTCTTGAAATACTGCGCAGCCAGCTTGCGCACCACCTCTTCGCGGATCTCGGTGCGGAAGCGCTGGCGAACCAGGCTGGCCGGGCTCTTGCCGGGGCGGAAGCCGGGCACGCGGGCGTGCTGCTGGAAGTACTGTGTGGCGCGCACCACCTCGCGCTCGACGGCCTCGGCTGGGACCTCGATCAGCAACTCCCGCTTGCAGGTATCCGGATTGGCTGTACTGGCGCCTGCCACGAAGGCTCCTTGTTGTTGTGCGCGCTTTCGGGCCTTACGCCGCCCGGCGGCCAGTCCGAGTTCGCCGCCAGGGGAGACGCGCAGGGAGGAAAGTTCTTGAACATCTAATATAACGTGGAATCCCGGCAACCGTCAAACGAGCGAGCGACCCTGAGGGAGCCGCGAAGGGACGGGCACACGGCCCGCCCCTGCGCCAGCGTTGTCGGGAAGGAGCCGCTTTGTGTTTCTTAGGTGACTTTGTGACTCTGTGGTTCGGTTCTTATCGGCAGGATGCAGAGCACGCCGAGCAGACCCGCGGCCGTCATCACCGCGAACCCGCCGTTGTAGCTGCCCGTGCGATCGAACATCCAGCCCACCAGCATGGGGAAAACGGCCTGGCCCACCGAGTAGGTGGGTAGGATGAAGCCCATCACCCGCCCGAGCGCGTTCACCCCGAAGCATTCGGCCGTCATCAGCGGAATCATCATGTAATCGGCGCCCATGCCGAACCCGAAGATCACGGCGAACGCATAAATGGCGCCGGGCAGGTGTGCCAGGTACAGCAGCGGGATCGAGCCGCCCACCAGGATGAAAGCGGCCAGCATCACCGGCTTGTTGGAGAAGCGGTCGGCGGCAAAACCCATGATCACCCGCCCGAAGATGCTCGACACCATCAGGCAAGAGAGCACCCATTGTGCCTGCTCGGCGGTGAAGTGCTGATCGACCAGGAAGAGCTTCAGGTGCTGGATCACCGAGCCGACGGCGGCGATGGAAAAGAAGCTGCAGCCGGTCAGCAGCCAGAACGAGCGGCTGCGAATGGCCTGGCGCAGGTTGATGGACTGAGAGGCGGTGGTCACAGGCTGGAAGCCTGTGCCACTGTCGCCGTCGGGATACTGCCCGATGTCCTGCGGCCGCTGCTTGACGACGAACAGCGCCACCGGCATCAGAAGCGCCAGGATCAGAAACGCCGCGCAGAAAAAGGCCTGGCGCCAGCCCAGCGTCTTGATGCCCCAGGTGAACAGGATGGGCGCTAGAGCGCCGCCAATGCCCAGCCCCAGGTAGGCGACTCCCATCACCCGCCCGCGCATACGCCGGAACCACTGCGAAACCAGCACCTGGTTGGGCAGCGGGCCGGCAAACATGTACCCCACCGTGCTGATGAAGTAAAACAGAAACCAGGCGCCCAGGGTGCGCATGTAACTGAACCCCAGAAACGCGGCAGAGGCGCAAAGCACCCCGACCACCAGCGCCCGCCGCGTCCCGTAGCGGTCGATCAACAGGCCCGCGAACGGGCCCACCAGCAGCACGCTGATGGCGTAAGGCGCGGTCACTGCCGCCCGGCTCCAATGGAATTCCTTGATCAGCTCGGTGTAGAAGATGGGCAGGCCGTAATAAATCAGCCCCACCATGACGAACAGGTTCACGAACGTCGAGCAGGCAATCCACCAGCCGTAGAATGGACGACGATTTTCCATATGCAGGTTTCTGAAGCCACAGATCTCGCAGATTAATATGTGCTTCTAAATCTGTGCAATCTGTGGCTTCCTCACTTCACTTCGAACGGCAAGAAATACGCCAGGATGGCGGCGCGGCCGGCGCCGCGCCGCGTGGCCGCAGCCCCGTTGTTGAATTCCGTTGTGACGCGGAAGCGTTGACCGGCATCGATGTTTGTGCCCCCGCGCGGCATCCAGTTGACCAGCGGGAATGCGTCGTCCGCCTGCCGCGCCAGGTTGGCGAGCACCTCGCTGGGAAGCCGCTCCAGCAGGAACCGGACCGCATATTCGGAGCCGGTGGCGGCCAACGCCAGGATCTTGCCGTTGCGGGGCGCCTGGAACTCGCGCCGCTTCACCTCGGGCCCCGGCGGCAGGTCGTACCCCTCGGCGCCGCACTCGCCCGCCTCAATCCAGAGCGGAATCACGGAGGCCACCGGCAACTTGCTCTTGCCGCGCTGGCGATAATACATCCAGAGCTCGACGTACACTCCGGGATAATCGTCCCCGGCCCGATCATCAAGCTCGCCTCGGAACCGGATCTTGTCTCCCGCCTCGACCGGGAAGCCGATTCCCGGAAACTCGGGCAGCGTCAGCGGCGCCGAATATGCCAGAAACAGGCGCTCCGGCTGGCCGGGACAAAGCAGGTCCTTGCGCCCTTGGTTTTCCAGCGATGCGTGCAGCAGGAGCCGGCCGGGGACTTCCGCGCCGGACGCGTCCGCCAGCCGCAGGCGGAACGCCACCGCGGCGCCGGAAAGCGGCATCGTGTATTCCAGCGGCGGAGCTAAGCCCAGGCGCTGGACGCCGCCGCCCGCCGCCAACTTCACCGGCCCGGCGCGAAACAGCAGCGACGAGGCGGCCTCCTCAAGCTTCACCTGCAGAGTCGGGGACTTCGTCTCGGCGGCCCGAGCAGTCACCACCAAGGCACAAAGACACAACCAAGCACAAAGAGCCCGAACCGGCATTCACGCGCCATTGTTTCAAAACATCGCCGCGCCCCGCAAGTAGCATAGCCTTCAGGCTGTGCCCGCACACGGCTTGCACAAATCGCGTGCGGTGGCCAGGGCGATGCTTTCACCACAAAGACCAAAGGCCACAAAGGAACACCGGGTTTTGTTCTTTGTGTCCCTTTGTGGCCTTTGGTCTTTGTGGTTCAAATCAGGCCAGCGCGCCGGCGATCTTCAGCGCGTAGCCGTGATCGCAGGGCTTTTCCGGCGGCGTCTGCACCTTCAACCCGCCCTCGTCCTGGCTCCAGCGGAGCTTGCCCTTGAAGCCCAGCATCTGGACGTCCTTGATCTTGCCGACCCCCTGCTTGCTGTTGGTGGCCAGCGGCCCGAACAGCATGGTCCCCTGCTCGGGCCAGCCCATGGCGAAGGCATAAAGCGTCTGCCCCTTGGTGGTGAAACGAACGTCGCCGGCCGTGAGCAGCTTGCGCTTGTTCTCATTGAACTTGCTGTCCCCGGCCGATGCCTGGCTGGCCGGGCCCTCGCCGAAAATCTTCCACGGCCGGGTGCCGTAGATGGACTCGCTGTTGACGGCCATCCACCGGGTGATCTCGGCCACGATTTTCAGCTCTTCCTCGTCCAGCATGCCGCTGGAGGGCAGCGGGAAATTCAGCAGCAGGTTGCCGTTGCGGCTGACGATATCGACCAGCATGTCAATGACCAGCTTCGGCGACTTGTACTTGGCTTCCTTGTTGTAGTGCCAGTTGCCCACGCAGGTATCAGTCTGCCAGGGATTCGGCCAGATGGTCTCGACCACGCCGCGCTCGACGTCGAACACGCAGGTGCCCACCTCGGAATCTTCTTTGCGCTTGCTGGTGTATACCGCCTCGACCTTGCCGCCGTGCCGCCGGGCGCTCTGGTTGTAGTGGTGCGCGACGAAAGCCAGGCCCCATTCCTCGAAGAAGATGGGCCCGTCGGTGTACAGCAGGTCGGGCTGGTATTGGTCGATGAGGTCCTTGATGCGCATGAAGTATTTCTTTTTCCAGGCAGCCGACACGTTTTGCGGGCTCCAGTTATCGTCGGCGCCTTTTGCGTTTTTCGGCACCTCGTGGCCCTCTTGGTACAGGTCGGCGTACTTGGGGTCGGCGCCGTCGTACGGCACTCCCTTATATGGCCCTTCCTTGTCGGCGCCGTGGCTGGTTTGGAACCAGTGGTAGCTGACCGCCAGGTGCTCGCTGACGCCGAATTTCAAGCCCTGCTTGAGCGCGGCCTGGCGGAACAGGCCCACAATGTCCTTCTTCGGCCCCATCTGGACGGCGTTCCAGCGGTTGTGCTTGGAATTCCACAGGTCGAAGTTGTCGTGGTGCACGCCCATGCTGACGAAGTACTTGGCCCCGGCCTTCTTGTACAGCTCCATCAGGTAGTTGGGGTCGAACTTCTCGGCTTTCCAGGTGGGAATCACGTCCTTGAAGCCGAACTTCGAGGGGTGGCCGTACTTCTGGAGGTGATACTTGTACTGGCGGTGCCCCTCGATATACATGTTGCGGGCGTACCAGTCGCCGTATTCGGGCGCCGACTCCGGGCCCCAGTGCGCCCAGATGCCGAACTTGGCGTCGCGGAACCAGTCCGGCACGCGATACTGCCGGAGCGATTCGCGGGTGCCGGCAAACAGCCCGGCGGGGATTTGCGGTTTGTCGTCCTGCCCGAAGGCGCGGGCGGCCCGGCCGGCCACCGCCGCGCCCGCCACCAGCTTCATTGCTTCTCTGCGGTTGATCATTGCCAATTCCTCCCTGCCATGAATTGCGTACACCTACTGTACCGCGTCCCGGCCCGCGCATCCACCAGACGCCAGCCAGGCGTCAATTTCCCCGGCGGCCTGCGTGCCTTCGGCGACGGCCTGCACCACCGTGGTTCCGCCATTTACGATATCGCCCGCGGCAAACACGCCGGCCCGGGTGGTGGCCAGGCTGCCAGGAGCGGTTTCAATCAGGCCGCGCCCGCTGAGGCGGACCCCGGGCATGGCGTCACGCAGTTCGCCAGCCACCTGCTGGCCGATGGCTTCCACCACCAGGTCGGCGGGGATGACGTGCTCGGTGCCCGGAAGGGCCTGGGGAACCGCGCGCCCGCCTCCGGCCGCAGCCAGCAGGCTCGTCCTCACCACCTTCAATCCGATCAGGCGGCCCTCGGCATCGACGGCGTAATCGAGCGGTTGGGTCAGGATCAGGAAATGGATACCGGCGGCGATGGCGCTGTCGCGCTCATTAGGCCACGCCGGCATCTCGGCAAATGAGCGGCGATAGACAATGGAGACGGAATCGGCGCCCGCCTGCTTGGCCGACACGGCGGCGTCGATGGCTGTGTTGCCGCCGCCTAGAACCAGCACCCTGCCGGATACCGCCTTTCCGCTCTTGACCTCCGCCAAAAACTGTAGCGCGCTAACCACGCCGGAGCGTGGCTGCGCGGCGCCCGGCAAAGCCACCGAATCGCCCAGCCCCAGGGCGATCAGGACCGCGTCGAAACCTTCGCCGAAGACGTGGTCCAGCGTGTAGCCGGCGTGCAGGCGGACGCCGAAGCGGCGGGTGACGTTGCCGCTGGATGCCAAAACATCCTCGATTTCCCGCCGCAGTATGGCGTCCGGCAGGCGGTCGGCGGAAATAGTAAGCGCCGCCATGCCGCCCGAGGCGGGGCGGCTGTCGAAGACGGTGACGGCGTGGCCCCGCCAGGCCAGCGCCGCGGCCGCCGCGATGCCGGCCGGGCCGGCGCCCAGTATGGCTATACGCCCACCTCGCACAGGCTGAAGGCCTGGCACAGGCTGGAAGCCTGTGCCACTGCGCGGTTCGGCCGCCCAGCCTTCTTCCACGGCCTTCCGGCTCACCCAGCGTTGCAGGTGCCGGATGGGCACGGCTTCGGTGTAGTGCTGGTTGATGCAGGCCCCCTCGCACAGCGTTTCGGCCGGGCACACGTAGCCGCAGACAGCGGCCAGCACGTTCGCGCGCCGCAGCGTCTCGTAAGCCTCGCGGAACCGGCCGGCCGCGATGTGGCCCACGAATTCCGGTATGTTCACCCGCGCCGGGCAATGCCCGATGCAGGTCGGGTCATTGCACTGCCGGCAGGTCTTGGCCATTTCCTGGATGGTCTCGAGCGCATCGGCGCGCCCGGCTTTGTAGATCGGTTCGTAGACCTCGGCATCGCGGGGCACGCAGCCGGTACAGCCCCCATCGCGCATGATCTGGGTACAGGCCGAACAGGCCACGCAGGCTTTTTCCGGATCCAGGCGGCCGCGCTCCAGCAGGTCGCGGGCGAAATCGGGATAGGCGAACGCCATGCGGCCCGCGCCCACCAGCGTCACCCAGCCGTCGGCGACCGCGGCCGCGGCCACGTTCGGGAAGAATTGCCGGAGCCAGGAGTAGCCGCCGCCAATGACCGGAAAATCCGGCCACTCGGACTGGATGCGCCGGACGATGCCGACGAAGCGGGCCACGCCCTCCAGCGGCGATTCCGGGGGCAGTGGCGCGCCCGCCACCGGGATCTCGAATGGGCGGTTCACGTGCGGATTGTAGTAAGGGTTGCCGATGGTGATGTTGACCAGCGGCGCCCCCGCGTCTTTCAGGAATCGCACCAGCTCGATGGGCTCGCTCAGGTCCGACCGGGACTCGTCCTCACGGTCCACGCCGAAGCCGTAGGGATAGGCCATGGCGTCGTAGGCGTTCATGCGCGAGGTGACCAGCAGGCCCGGCGCCGCGGCGCGGACCTTATTCACCACGTTCCGAATCAGCCGCGTGCGGTTCTCGAACGCACCGCCGTAACGGCTGTTTTCCCGGGTGTGCGAGGCGTGCAGTTCCGAAATCAGGTAGCGATGGCAGGCCTTGATATCGACCGCGTCGAAGCCGGCGCGCGCGGCCAGGCGCGCCGCTTCCACGTAGCGGTCCTCCAGGCCTTCCAGTTCGTCGTCGGTAATCAGCGGGTAGTCGGGCGGCAGGTTTTGGCGAGGATCCAGGTACACCGAGTGGTGCGCGATGATTGGCGCGGGCTTGCGCCCCGGCTTGCTGTAGCGCCCGGAATGCGTGAGCTGCAGGACCGTCAGCGGCCGCTGCCGGCAGGTGTCGCGCGCCGTCCGCAACGTCTGCTCGACCAGCGAAGCGTAGGCGGCCACGTTGCTTTCCTGGAGCCACAACTGGCGCGGGTTGGCCCGCCCTTCCGGCGCCACCGCCGTGGCTTCGAACCAGAGCAGGCCGGCGCCGCCGGCGGCAAACCGCCGATAACGGCGGAAGGTGAGCTGAGCGGGCGAGCCGTCCTCCAGCCCGTCGCAGCCCTCCATCGGCAGCACCACCAGCCGGTTCGGCAGAGTGAGGCCGCCGACCTTCAGCGGCTGCAAAAGCGGGCTGACGTCTTCGCGCACCCGAAGATCGAGTTCCAGCTCCTTGATCCTGCGCCGCAGTTGCTCCAGAGAATGAAACCAGAATAGTTCGTGTGCCATGGGGTCGAGATGGAATTATACAAGAGCCATCAACCAGGGATGAACACGGATGAGTGATCAGTCTTCAGTTATCGGTCATCAGTTGACACCGTGCCTCAGGAAAACGCCCACAAAAACTGAAAACTGAGAACTGACAACTGATGACTGTCACACGCGTTCATCCGTGGTTAATATGCCCTATGCGATTCATTTACCTGCACGGCTTTGCCTCGGGGCCGGAATCAGGCAAGGGGCAATTCTTCCGAACGCGATTCGCGGACCTGGGCCGCGACCTGGAATTGCCGGACCTGACCGAGGGCGATTTTGAGCACACCACGCTGACCCGGCAACTGGGGTTTCTGGAGCGGTTGCTGGCGGGCGGTTCGGCCGTGCTGCTGGGCTCCAGCATGGGCGGCTACCTGGCGGCGCTGGCGGGGGCGCGCCATCCGCGCGAGATCCCGGCCGTGGTGCTTTTGGCGCCAGCTTTCGGCCTGGCTCGCCACTGGGCGGAGTCGGACGACGCCGACGCCGTGCGCGACTGGCGGCAGCGCGGCTGGCGCATCGTTTATCACTACGGCGAGAAGCGCGAACGCCGCCTGGCTTATGACCTCATTGCCGACGGCCTGCAGTACGAGGAATTCCCGGAGGTTCGCCAGCCGGCGCTGGTGATTCACGGCCGCAGGGACGACGCGGTCGATTACCGCCTCTCGGAGCGTTTCGCAGGGGGCCGCCCCAACGTCGAGCTGCTGCTGGTCGATTCCGACCACCAGTTGCTCGATGTTCTGGACCTGATGTGGGACCGCGTGCGGGGTTTCCTGAAAGAACTCACCACGGATGAACACGGATAAACGCGGATGCGTGTCGGGCGCGCACAAGGCCTGCCCTTACAGCGCACCAGCATCACAAGGTCAGGGCAGAACCCGGAGGCGCGCCAAGCTGGCAAGCCGGCGCAGGCGGGCATCGGTGGTTACCAGTGCCTCGGCCCTGCCCGCAGTTGCGGTAGCCAGATGAATGAGGTCGAGCGAGCGGATCATGACCGGCCGGGGCTGTTGAAAGCCAAGCGCCAACAACTCTTCAGCTTCTGCGATCAAACTGCTTCCGTACACCGCTTCCACCACGCCTCCGGCAGCGCAGTCGGCACGGTATTCCGCAAAGGTGCGGGCTACGCGTTCCGATTCCAATTCGCCGTCCCGCGCCTTTCGGTACAGCGCGCAAAGGACCTCAATCGCTGATATCGCCGAGGTAAGAATCGGACGCGGAGAGCGGAAAAGCAGTTCTTGGAGCGCCCGGGAATCCGGCTCCTCCACGTAAAGCTTGAGAATCGCTCCGCTGTCCCAATACATCATGCGTCAGAAGCGATCCTCGCGCAGTTCGTCGATGATCTGATCGATCGTCATCTTCGGCGGACGCCCGGTGCTGTTCGCCTTTCGAATTCTCTCGAGTCTTCGGGCCCAGGCCGCGGTGTCCACTGTGCCAGCCCCCGCGCGAGTGAGGCGCGCTTTGATCTTTCCCCGGACGGTGATCAACACGTCCTCGCCGCTGCTGGCCTTTGCAACCAGCTCCGACAGGCGCGCTTTCCCTTCCCGCAGGTTGATTACCATGCGACCATTGTAGTCTCTTGTTCCGTCCGCCGGCAACCCCGTTTGCCCGCGAGAGAAAATGGCAGGGCCGGCCCGGAGGCCGGGGCTGGGGATCCTTGCGGTGAATCGAAGTGTCCAGCCAGCCGTTTCTCCGGGCAATCTTTTCGGTTTACGAAGCGGGCATCAAGCGGTGTAACGTCATATTCGGAGTCAGCCACAGAGGCACGGTGGGGCCGGCGCCGCAACCAGACGGCGGGTTGTGAAGATTCTGGACACCAGTGGCCACTGATTTGCGTCCACCCGTTCGGAGATCGACTATGTTTCGCAGAATTCTCGTCATTTCGTTCCTGTTGCTTTGTCTCAGCACCTGTGCGGCGGCGCAGACCAGCGTCGGCCGCATCTCCGGCACAGTGACCGATGCTTCCGGGGCGGTGATCCCGGGGGCTTCGATCACGGTGCTCAACGAAGATACCGGCATCACCTGGCCGCTGACCACCGACCAGAACGGCTACTACGTGGCGCCGAACCTGCCCGTCGGCAATTACAGCGTGCAGGCCCAATCGGCGGGCTTTCAGAAAGCGCGCAAGACCGGCTTCGCCCTGGATGCGGACAGCCGCCTGACCGCCAACTTTACTCTGCAAGTGGGCGAGCTTTCGCAGAAGGTCGAGGTGACCGAGGTGGCCGGCGAGACGGTCAATACCACTTCCGGCGAGATGGGCCGCGTGATCGACAGCGCACAGGTGGAGGCCACCGCGCTCAACGGCCGCAACTACATGCAACTGGTCACTCTCATTCCCGGCGTCGCCGTTCTGGATGAAGACCAGATGGCGCTCACCACCAGCTTGAGCACGGCTAGCCAATCGGTGAACGGCAACCGCACCAACGCCAACTCCCTCACCGTGGATGGCGCGTTCAACATGGATGCGGGCAACAATTCCAGCCAGGTGAACAACGTCGGAGTCGACTTCATCCGCGAAGTGAAGATCCAGACTTCCAACTTCTCCGCCGAATACGGGCGGCTCTCGGGCGCTTCGATCAACGTGGTTACGCGCGGCGGAGAGAACAACTACCACGGCTCCCTTTTTGAGTACCTGCGCAATGACGCCGTGGACGCTCGTAACTTTTTCGCTCCGGATGTCGGGAAGCTGGATTTCAACAATTTCGGCTGGAACCTCGGCGGCCCAGTGAAGAAGAACAAGCTCTTCTTCTTCGGCGGCGAAGAATTCAAGATCATCCGGTGCGCGGCCGAGCCGGTCCGCTTCTCGATCCCGACCAGAGCGCAGCGGGCGGGAGATTTCAGCGCCGGCAGCGCCAAACTTTACTATCCGGGGACCACCACCCAGATTCCCAATAAGAACATGGCGGCGCTGATTACACCCGACGGCCGGGCCATCGCCAACGTCTTCACCGCCATGGAAAAGCAGGCCGTGGCGTACAAGGATGCGGTCACCAGCAGCAATTCGACCTTTCAGGGGAACAACCCATTTAACTCCCGGGAAGAGCTGGTGCGCGTCGATTATCGCATGAGCGACAGGCATACCTTCTATGCCCGCTGGCTGCATGACAACTACAACTTGTCGGATCCTTTCGGCGGCTCGTCGGACAAGCTTCCCGTGACGGCGACCAAGCAACTCCGGCCCGGCAGCAGCGCGCAGTTGGCCCATACCATGGTCATCAGCCCCACCCTGATCAACGAAGCGAAATTCAATGCACTCACCCTGCGAGACAACATCACCCCGACCGGCACATCCTGGAAGCGATCAACCTACGGCTTCACCTTCCAGAAGTATTATTCCGGCGGCGGCGGCGCGTACCCCGACGGCATCCCCTCGATCCAGGTGAACGGGCTGAGCTATTTCAACGGCCCGGGCGGCGCGGCCCAATCCGCTTTCACCGACCTCAGCGTGGCGGACAACCTCACCTGGGTCCACGGGAAGCACACCTTCAAGGCCGGCGTGCTCATTACCCGCGACCGCAAAGACCAGAACGGGAAAGCGCTGTATAACGGCCAGGCCAAGGTCAACAACAAGGGCAATCCCAACAGCACCGGCATCGCCTTTGCCGACGCGCTGGTGGGCTGCTTCCTGACGTACACCGAAGCGCAGACCGACCCGGTGGCCTTCCTGCGCTTTACGCAAGCCGAGTCCTATGCCATGGACACCTGGAGGGTGGCGCGGCGGCTGAGCGTGGAAGCCGGCGTCCGCTACTACTTCATCCAGCCGACTCACGCGCAGGCCAACAACCTGGTGAATTTCAGCCCCAGCCTGTACGATTCCAGGAAAGCGGTCCAAGTCAACCAGGATGGAACTCTGGTTCCCGACTCCGGCTTCATCTATAACGGCCTGGCGCCGGCCGGCGACGGCGTTCCCGCCAGCCAGGTGAGCCGGGTTCCCGGCAGCGATTCCCCGGATGTGCGTTCGGTGCCGGCCGGCGCGCCGCCCGGCTTCTTCAACTCCGCGGGGGCGTTCGCGCCACGCTTCGGCTTCGCCTACTCGCCCATGAGCCGCACCACCGTTCGCGGCGGCTTCGGCATGTATTACAACCGGCCGGAAACCTCCCTGATTTCGCCCATGATGAACGTGCCGCCGTACTTGCAGACCGTGCAGCTTACCAATGGTTTCCTCGCCAATCTCCGTGGGGCCACGGCGGCGGCTCCGGCGCCCATCGCCAATATTTCCGCCATCAATCCGAACCTGAAGACCACCTACACGATGAACTTCAGCCTGAGCGTGCAGCGCGAGCTGCCGCACGGCGTCTTCGCGGACCTGGCCTACGTGGGCAACCTCGGGCACCATCTGCTGCGCCAGCCGGACATCAACACGCCCAGCTTCGCCAACTACCAGATCAGCGCCTCTTACCCCTCCGCCTCGCGCCCCTCGGTGAACGCCTATCGCCCATACCTGGGGTTCTCGCAGATCAACATGCGCCTCAGCGATTCCAACAGCAACTACAACGCGCTGCAGGCACACATGACGAAACGCAAGGGCGACCTGATGATGACCGCCAGTTACACCTGGTCGAAGGCGCTGGCTGACTCCAGCACCAACAGCGAAAATCCCGAGGACCCGTTCAATAAGCGCTTCAATTACGGGCCCACGACTTACGATCGCCGCCAGATCTTCGTGGCCACCTTCAACTACCGCGTCCCGCTTTTCCGCGGCCGGCGTGACTTCCTGGGTGCGGCGTTCGGGGGCTGGGAGTTGAGCGGCGTGACGCGCGCTCAAACCGGGCCGCAACTCTCGGTGACCGAAGATGGCATAACGGGCGTCATGCGCGCCGATTACCTGGGCGGCCCTGTCGCCCTGCCTTCGGACCAGCGCAGCGCCGATCACTGGTTCAACACCAAGGCCTTTGTAACGGGGCCGGAGACGCGGCGGGGAAACTCGGGCATGGGCATCGTGACGGGTCCCGGCCTGTACACGTGGGACACCTCGTTGCGCAAGAACTTCCGCATCACCGAGCGTTTCCGCGTGCGCTTCCAGGCCGACTCGACAAACTTGTTGAACCACGCCAATTTCCGGAACCTGCAAGCAAAGATCTCCAACAAGCAATACGGCCAGGTCACTCAATGCGGACCGGCGCGCAATCTGCAGTTCGGGCTGAAGCTGATGTTCTGAGTGGGATTCAGCCACAGAGACGGCGAGCTGGACCCAAATCCGCGGATTTTCGCGGATCAGGCCGCAACCGAGCTGTCCACCGGGATCCGTGTTGATCCGCGTTCATCCGTGGTTAATATGGTCTGGATGCAGCGGCAGTTTCAGGCCGAGGCGGGCGACGCCGGCAGGCGGCTCGACCAGTTCCTGGTGGAGAAAATGGAAGGGCTGAGCCGCGCGCGCATCCAGCAACTGCTCAAGAACCGGCGGGTGCTGGTGAGCGGCTCTGCGGCCAAGGCCAGCTACCGGCTGCGCGGCGGCGAAGCCATCACGGTGGAATTCGAGCCGCCGCCGCCCCTGCGCGCCTTCCCCGAGGACCTTCCCCTCGACATCCTATACGAGGACGACGGCTTGGTGGCGGTGAACAAGCCGGCGGGGATGGCGGTGCATGCCGGCGCCGGTCGCCAGTCCGGCACCCTGGTCAACGCCCTGCTGCATCGCTTCGACGCTCTCTCACAAGTGGGCGGGCAGTTGCGCCCCGGCATCGTGCACCGCCTGGACCGGCAGACCAGCGGCGTGCTACTGGTGGCCAAGAACGACCAGGCCCACCGCGCCCTGGCCGAGCAATTCCAGAACCGCGCCGTTGAAAAGACTTACATGGCGCTGGTGCAGGGAGACGTCCGGCCGGAGGCGGGGAAGATTTCGGCGCCCATCGCCCGTGATCTGGTGCGGCGGCGCCGGATGACAGCCAAGCGCCGCAGCGGCCGGGCCGCCTTGACCGAATACCGCGTGCTCCGCCGCTGGCCCGGCTACACCCTGCTGGAGGTTGCGATCCATACCGGCCGCACCCACCAGATTCGCGTGCACCTGTCGAACCTCGGTCATCCGGTGGTCGGCGATACCCTGTACGGCGCGCGGGGCGGCGTGCTGGACCGCAACTTCCTGCATGCCTCCCGCATCCGATTCCGGCATCCGCGGAGCGGCGAGAGCATGGACATATGCGCGCCGCTGCCGGCGGAGCTGCAGGCCTTTCTGGGTTCGATTTGAGCTTTAGTGACAGGTTGCAGGCGACTGCCACGTGCCACCTGCAGTGGAGTATCCTCCGTGCTTCTTGCGGAGCATGCTGTCGCGCCAGGAGGAAACCGGGTTTATGTCCTTCGAGCCACAGCTTGTCGAAGTGCCGGATCAACGTTCGTCGCAGGCCACCTTATTGGGACGGGCGCCTTTCTGGAAGAGAGAATCGACGACTGTCAGGAGGAAGCAGACCGCGCGCGGGCAATCAAAAAACCCTTCCCCCTCTCGCGAGGGGGAAGGGCATATTGAATATCCTCCCTGAAACTTTCAAAAATATCTCTAGGAAAAGGATGCACCGTTCCGAACCCGGTGTCAAGTCAAAATTCTCCCCCCGGTCGCGTGCCGTACAGCGCTATGAAATGGGACGAGTATGCGCGAAATACCACGAACAAGCGATCCTGCAACCTCTCTGCAATTGGCCGCTCCTGCGGCGTGACGGAAAGCATTTCGCGTATGATTCCGACCAGGTCGTTGACCAAGGACCCATCGAGGTCGCGGATTTGGTCTACGGGTGGTGGTTGGCGCTTCTCGTCCCATCGCGGAACCGTGTTCGGGGTGAATCCCGTCAGCATACGGTACATGATCAGGCCCAGTTGAAAAATGTCAGACGCCTTCCCGGGCCTCTCCGTGCTCCGCCCCTTCCACCAGTTCCACTGTTCGGGACTCATATAAAAGTGCGGAGCGAGTTTCTGACCTGGTTTCGTCCCGACGAGGCGCAGGCCGCTTCGGTCGCCGAGAGCCGCTATCCCGAAATCAGCAAGCTTCACGTTGGAGCCGTCGAACAGAATGTTGGATGGTTTCAAATCGCGATGGATAATGTCCCGCGAATGCAGGTAGACCAGCGCTGAAGCCATCTGCAGGCACAGCGGGAGAACCAGGTCCGGGTGCAGGCCGTGTGCATGCCCGCGGAGTTCTCGTTCCATGTTCCTTGGTTGGTACTCCATTACAAAGAATGGAAGAGCGCGGGGTGGAATCGCAAATTCGCCGGTGCTCAGCACCTCGATTATGTGCGGGTGGTCGGCGTCCTGCAATATTGCGATCTCCTGATTGAAGCGGTCGACGCGCTGTCTGTCACCCAGAACTTCAAGGAACTTCACCGCCACAATCAGGCCCTTGAGCTTGCCCGAGGCGACGACCATGCGAAAGACGCTGCCGTTGCCTCCTCGTCCGAGCCATTCGAGATTCTCAAGCGTCAGGTCTTTCGCCCAGATCGTCTGCCCTGGCTGGAGTTGAAGCTCGTATCTTTCTTCCGGCGCGGCGCCAGCCCCCTGCGGATCAGCCATCGTTGACCCTTTCTGACTTACTTTGACGCCCGACCAGTATACTACAGCTGGATGTTCCCGTGCTTCCTGCGGGGCATGGTGTCGCGCTTGTTTTCCAGCATGCGCAGGGCGGCGATCAGCTTGGGGCGGGTCAGGCTCGGCTCGATGACCGCGTCCACGTAGCCGCGCTCGGCGGCGCCGTAAGGATTGGCGAAGCGCTCACGGAATTCCCGCGTCTTTATCGAGCAACAAGTCGATGCGCTTGCGCGCCGACAGCTTGCCCTCGCTGTGCTGGCGCTGCTGGCGCTCGGCGCCGCCGCCGGCCTGGGCCACCGCCTCCCGCCGCCATTGGTCCAGGCGTTCGTTTATCGACATAGTCCCTCGGAAAAGTGACAAGTGACGAGTGACAAGTGACGAGCCGCGGAACGGTGATGCTGCTGTAGTGCATTCACTTGTCACCCGTCACTCATCACTTGTCACTTGAAGGCCACTAGGGAAATCTCCACCATCGCGCTGGGGGAGGAGCCCGGCTGCTTCACCTGCACGGTGGTGCGCGCGGGCGGGTCCTTGGCAAAGAAGGTGCGATAGACCGCGTTCATTCTGGGGAAATCGGCCAGGTCCTTCAGATAGACGTGCGCCTTCACCACATCGCCCATGTCCATCTTCATGGCCGCCAACGATGCTTTGTGCTTCTCCAGGGTGCTGCGGACCTGCTCCTCGATACTTCCGCCGGGCGCCGACTGCGCGGACAGAAACAGCGTGCCGTCTACCATCGCGCCGACGCCGGGGGGCACGGCGCGGAACCGCGCGGCCGGAGTGGCCGCCAGCAGCGTGATTTCCACGTGCGAATCACCGGGGATGGTCTTGACAATGGAGACGGTGCGGCCCGGTTTGCGGCCGGGGAAATAGCTGTTGTAGACTTGGTCGGCCGCGGCGATGTTGGCCGCATCATCCAGGTAGACGTTGGCCCAGGCCACATCGGAGAAGCCGATGCCGGCCGCCTTCAACACTTCCCCCAGCGTCTCCGTCACCTGCTTGACCTGCGCCGGGAATCCCTCGGGATGCTGGCCCGTAGCCGGGTTTCTGCTTCCGGCGCCGGAGGTGAACACCCAGTTCCCAACCCGCATCCCGGGAGGGAACAGGCCGGGCTTGGCCGGGGGCTTGTTGTCCCGGTATACGGGCTTCTTCAGGCCCGCGTCGCGCGCGGCCACACAGGTGATTTCGACGTGTGACTCGTCCGGCAGCGCGGGAACGGCGATGGTGGTCCGCACCGGCGAGCCGGCTTTCATCATCTCCCCGTACACGGCATTCATCCGGCCGTAGTTACCCAGGTCGTCCAGGTAGACGTGGCAGGAGGCCAAGTTGCCGAGATCCATGTTGCCGGCCTGCAGCACGGCGCGCATGTTCTCAATGGCTTGGCGCACCTGGGCTTCGAAGGTTTCCGGATGGCGGCCCGTTTTCGGATCGCGGCTGCCTTGCCCGGCGATGAACACCAGGTCGCCCGCGATCACGCCGGGGCTGTACGGAAACCGGGGCTCGAAGCCCGGGGGCCGCAGGATGGGGTTGTGCGACTGGGCGGGCAGAATCGCGGCTGCGGCCGCGATCACCATCAGCAGCAGACAGAGCCGGCGCATATCAGCCTCCTAGCAATGGTTGTACCGCCGCCACGGCATTTACCAAGATGGACCACCGCGGCGATTCATGTCCCTTCGCGAACCTGTCGATGTTATACTGATATTCTCCCCGAGCCGCCAGCCAAAAAGCAGGCCGTGAATGAACCAGACGATCGGTGCGTTGCGCGTACTGTGCTCTCTGTGTTGGGCCCTGTTCGTCTGGGCCATCGCGGCGGAGATGGATTTCCTGCCCGCCCTTGGGGATGATTTCATCTGGCGCTGGCAGTTTGCGCTGTTCGGGGGTATCGTCTGCTGGGTCACGGCCGAGCGCCTGGCCGACCTGCGCTGCCGGTGCTGCGGCGCGGCTCCCGTCTTGCTCCGCGGCCTTTTGACCGCCTCGCATGAACTGCTTTGCCATCGCTGCCTCAAGTGGAATCCCGCGCCCGAGCGCAGCCTGAGCCCCGAGACCCGCTCTGAGTTTCAGGTTTGAAGTTTCAAGTTTGAAGTTGGGCGGAACTTTGAACTCTAAACTGGCCGCAATGGTTTCTTCCGAACTCCGCATTGGCTGCGTCGTGATTCGTCCGGCGACCGTGCTGGCGCCCATGTCCGGCCTCACGGACACGGTGTTCCGGCGCTTCATCCGGCGCCTGGGCGGCTGCGGGCTGATCATGACGGAGTTCACGTCCGGCGAAGGGTTGGCGCGTGACTGGGCGCTTCCCGCCGGCCGCCGGCGGCGCTCACTCCGCTACCTCCATTTCGTCGAACAAGAGCGCCCCATTTCCGCGCAGTTGTTCGGGGCCGACCCGGCGCGCCTGGCCGCCGCCGCCCGCATCGTGCAGGAACTGGGCTTCGACCTGGTGGACCTGAACGTGGGCTGCCCGGCCAAGAAAGTCGTCCGCTGCCAGGGCGGTTCCAGCCTGCTGCATGACCTGCCGTTGTTGCGGCGCATCCTGCGCGCCATTCGCGCGGCCGTCACCATCCCCTTTACCATGAAGTTCCGGTCCGGCTGGAGTGAGGAAGAGATCGTGGCCGCCGATGTGGCGCGCATGGCCGAGGATTGCGGGCTGGACGCCGTCGCCCTGCACCCGCGCACGCGCTTGCAAGGTTTCGGCGGAAGCGCCGACTGGGGCCTGATCGCCAAAGTCAAGCAGGCCGTGCGCATTCCGGTCATCGGCAACGGCGACATCCGGGTGGCGGAGGATGCCGGGCGCATGGTCGCCGAAACCGGCTGCGACGGCATCATGATCGGCCGCACGGCCGCCGGCAACCCCTGGATCTTCCGCCAGATCTCTGAACTCGGGGCGGGCGGCGACTACCGCCGGCCCTCGGAGGCCGACCGCTACCGGATGATGCGCGACTACTACCGCATGCTGATCGAGGAAACGAACCCGGAGGCGACCGGCAAGATGAAGCAGTTCGCCACCTACTTCAGCCACGGGGTGCGCGACGGCTCACAGTTGCGCGCCGCCGTCCACCAGGCGCGTACCGCCGAGGAAATCATCGCCCGCGTCGATGAGTTCTTCTCGGAAGGAGTCAGAAGACAGTAGTCAGGAGTCAGGAGGTTCGGGCTTCTGGCTCCTGGCCCCTTTGCGGTTCAGTTACCGCGCGAAGTAGGATTCCAGGGCGGCCAGCAGGCCGCCGGTGGTGTACTCGCGCGCTTCCACCACGACGCGGAAACCGGCGCGGGTGGCGGCTTCCGTGGTGATGGGGCCGATGGAAGCGGCCGGCAGCGCGCGCAACTCGGGCGGGCAGTTCTGCGCGGTGGAGGAGCTGGTAAAGGTGATGATGTCAGCCTCCTCCAGCACCTCGGCGATTCTCGCCGGGTCAATCTTCGGCGCGACCGTGCGGTACGTCTCCACCACCTCGACGCGAGCGCCGCGGGCCTCCAGTTCCTTCGGGAGCAGGTCGCGGGCCACCGCGGCGCGCGGGATCAGCACGCGGCGGCCCTTCACTTCTTCGCCGGCCAGCGCGTCCACCAAGCCTTCGGCCCGGAACTCGGCGGCCGTGCGGTCAGCCCGCACCCCGTGGCGGCGCAGCTCCTCGTCGGTGGCCGGGCCGATGGCGCAAACGCGGCCGCCGATGGCGCGCGCGTCCCGCCCCAGGCTTTCCAGCCGCTGGAAAAAGCGCTCTACTCCGTTGGCGCTGGTGAAAATCAGCCAGTCGTATTGATCGAGGCGGCCAAGGGCGCGGTCCAGCGGCTCGAAGTTGTCCGGATCGCACAGCTCGATGGTGGGCAGTTCAATGGCTACGGCGCCGCGGTCGCGCAGCTCGCGGACAAACGCCGCTGCCTGGTGCGCCGCCCGCGTCACCACGATGCGCCGGCCGAACAGGGGAATCCCGGCGTGCGCCGGCACGCCAGAGCCGGCGGTCACGCCGGGTACGACTTCGAACGGAATGCCGGCGCCGTGCAAGGCCTCCGCTTCTTCGCCGCCGCGGCCGAAGATGAAGGGGTCGCTGCCTTTCAGGCGCACCACGCGCTTGCCGGCCCGCGCCTTCTCCACCAGCATGCGGTTGATGGTTTCCTGGAAGCCCGGATGCTCGCTCGATCGCCTGCCGACATAAATCCGCTCCGCCTCCGGCGGGGCGTAGTTCAGCAGCTCGGAATTGGCGAGGTGATCGTAAATGACCACCTCGGCGCGCTCCAGCAACTCCCGCCCGCGCAGCGTCAGCAAACCCGGATCGCCCGGGCCCGCTCCGACCAATGCGACTTTGGGAAGCATCTACGCCAAGTTTACAACGAAGCGGCTTCGTCCTCCTCCGCACAACGCGGCACCACCAGGAGCCCGCAGGTGGACGCAGGATGTAGAATGTGATCATGGACACCAGGGAACTCGAATCGCAGGCCCTCAAATTAGATCCGAAGGCGCGCGCGCGACTGGCTCAAAAACTTTTGGGCAGCCTGGAAGAACTGTCTGAAGAAGAGTGCGCTCAACTTTGGGCCGAGGAAGCGCAGCGGCGGGATGCGCAGATGGACGCCGAGCCTGAATCCGGGCGCCCCGCGGACGACGTGTTTCGCGAAGCCCGGTCCAGGATCACATGACCGCAAGAGTGACCTTTCACCGCTTGGCCGAGCGCGAACGGAACGAAGCCGCGCAGTATTACGACGCGGAGTGCCCTGGACTCGGAGCCGCGTTTCTGAATGAGATTCAACACTGCATTCAGCGTATTCTCGATTATCCGGAAGCAGCGGCCGTGGTCGCGGGCTCGGTGCGGCGGCGGCTTACGCGGCGCTTTCCTTAGGCGGTGCTCTACTCCATCAAACCAGAACGAATACGTGTTCTCGCTGTCATGCATCTGAAGCGGCGTCCGATGTACTGGGTGGGACGTAGTGAACTGAGGATCGGCGCCCGGTCGGCTTGATCGAACAGATTGCCTCCGGTAGTGTTGGAGGCTGGAGAGTAGCGGTGGGGCGCTATGTTTTTGCCCTCTGAAACGGCCGTGCTTCATCTGTGCAACGCCCTCTTCGCGCTGCCGGGGTGGCGCGATCTCCTCGAAAAACACGGTCTGGCTGATCCGAGGGAGTTTGTCGAGATGATGCAATTTCGGGATATGGACCCCGAGATGGAGGCTGGTGTCTACTCCTGGCAGAATCTGAAATTCAAACTGGATTGTGCGCGGCAATGCGATTCTGAACAACTGCGACTTCTGTGCGGCGACCTTTTGCGTCGCAAGCAGGAGTATGCCGACGCCGCCAAAGACACCGCGGCCTTCGGGGACGCTCTCGCCCAACTCGAAGTTGAGCTTGGGCGAAGCGGCTTTACCTTCGATGGATTTGAGATCGTGCTCTGAAAGCCCCTCCCTTCGATAGCTCGGCTCTCGGACCAAGCCCTCGAAGCGGCCCTCGGTTCGCGCGTGACGTTTCCACTGCAGGAGAAGGTGCGCGAAGACCTCGAACACGCAAGGCAGCGTCTGAGCGAGGGGAACTACCCCGACTGTCTTACGAATTTGCGCCATTCCTTGAAGTACACTTTGGAGGGGATTGCCAGGCTCGTATCGGAACGCAAAGGGGAGACGCTGCCCTCCGTCGACGAACACGAGGTGCGGGAGTACTTGAAGAAGGTTGGCCTTTTCTCGAAGGAAGAATGCCGTGGTTTTTCGGGGATTTACGGCCTATTGAGCGCCAGAGCACATGGCACCGGTGATCGACGGCTCGCCCTGCTCGGGTACGCCGCGTGTGTGATGGCCTGCCACTGCGCCATTGGGAAGCTCGATTGAGCAGCCGGCTCCGGCGGCAGATGTGAGCCCGCCCGGATACGCCGAAGGCGCGCTTTCCCGACCGCCCTTGTGAGGTGCGGAAGCACAAGGCCCAAACTTCAACTCAGAACTAACTCACGGCGGCTGCGGGGCGCCCCGGTCGTAGACTTCGTCGAGGATGCGCGCGGCGCCGTCGCGGAGAAGCTGGTCGGCCAGGCGGCTGGCGAGCTCGACGGGATGGGAGCCGTCCCCGGCGGCGCGGAACAGGCGGCGCCCGTCGGGCGAAGCCACCATCGCGGTCATGCGCAGGCGGCCGTCAGGCTCCAGGCGCGCCGAGCCGCCGATGGGCACCTGGCAGCCGCCGCCCAGGCGCTCGAGCAGGGCGCGCTCGGCGGTGGTTTCCAGGCGAGCCGCGCGGTCATCCAGCGGGGCCAGCGCGTCGCGTGTGGCGGCATCGTCGGCCCGCACCTCGATGCCCAGCGCTCCCTGGCCGGCTGCCGGGCAAACCACCTCGGGCGGAAGAAGCTGGGTGATGCGCTGCTCCCAGCCCATGCGCCGCAGGCCGGCGCAGGCAACCACGATGGCGGCCATGGCCCCGTCATCCAGCTTTCGAAGGCGGGTATCGAGGTTGCCGCGCAGCGGCTCGATCTTCAGGTCGGGGCGGAAATGCAGCAACTGGGCCGAGCGCCGCAGACTGCTGGTGCCCACCAGCGAACCGGCCGGCAGGCTGGTTAGGTCGCGGGCGCCTTGGGCCGCGGCGCCGCACGCCAGCGCGTCGCGCGGGTCTTCGCGCGGCGGCACAGCGCCTAGCATCAGCCCGGCCGGCAGTTCCGTAGGCAGGTCCTTCAGGCTGTGGACAGCCAGGTGCACGATGCCGGCCCGCAGCGCTTCTTCGATCTCCTTGGTGAACAGGCCCTTGCCGCCGACCTTGGCCAGCAGCACGTCGGTGATCCGGTCGCCGGTGGTCTTGATGATCCGGATCTCGACCACGTGGCCGCACCGCTCCAGCTCGGCCTTGACCCACTTCGCCTGCCACAGCGCCAGCCTCGATCCCCGGCTTCCGATAATCAGTTTCATCGCCTATTTGACCAACAGTCGAAGTGACCAGTGACATGTGACGAGTGACAAGTGAAGAAGAGCCGTAGACTTGTCACTCGTCACTTGTCACTCATCACTTCAAGTTAAAGATGCGGCGGACCAGGTCGATGGCCTTGCGGCTGTCCGGCTCCTGGGCGGCCGATTTCAGATGGGCGATCGGCTCGTGCAGGATCTTGTTGACGATGCCCCGGGTAAGCGCTTCGATGGCCTGCTCCTGCTCGGCCGACAGGTCGCCGAGCCTGGCACGCAGCCGCTCGATCTCGCCGCGCCGGACTTCCTCCAGGCGCTCCTGCAGGGAGACAATGGTGGGCACCACCTCCAGGGTGCGGGCGCGGGCCAGGAAGCGGTCCACTTCGCGCTCGACGATCTGCTCGCCGCGCTGGGCCTCGTGCCGCCGCTCGGCCAGGTTGGCCTCCACCACCTGCTGGAGGTCGTCGATGTCGTACAGGAAGATGTTGTCGATCTTGTTCAGCTCCGGATCCACGTCGCGCGGCACGGCGATGTCGATGAAGAACATGGGGCGGTTGCGCCGGCGCGCCAGGATCCGCGGCCCGTCCTCTTTCTTCAGGATGAAGTGCGGCGCGCCGGTCGAGGTGATCACGATGTCGGCGTGGGCCAGCGAATCGAACAGCCGCTCGAACGGTACGGCCTGGCCGCCAAAGGCCTCGGCCAGCTCTTCGGCCCGCTCCAGGCTGCGGTTGACGATCATCAGGGAAGCGGCGCCGCTGCGCAGCAGGTGCCGGGCGGCCAGCTCCGACATCTTCCCGGCGCCGACCAGCAGCAGGTGCTTGCCTTCCAGCGACCCGAAGATCTTGCGCGCCAGCTCGACGGCGGCATAGCTGATGGAAACGGCCGACTGCGCGATTCCCGTCTCGCTGCGGACCTTCTTGGCCACCGAGAAGGCGCGCATCAGCACTTCTTCGAGCAGGCCGCAGGCGGTGCCGGCGGAGCGGGCCGCCGCGTAAGCGTTCTTCACCTGGCCGAGAATCTGCGGCTCGCCGACCACCATCGAATCCAGGCTGGCCGTGACGCGGAAGACGTGCCGGATGGCGTCGCGCTGCGCATACTGGTACAGGTAGGGCTTCAGCTCGCCGGCCGACAAGCGGTGATAGCCGGCGAGGAACGACACCAGCGAATCGGCCAGGTTGCTGCCGGCCCCGCCGCGCGCGAACACCTCCACGCGGTTGCAGGTGGACAGGATCAGGCCCTCCCGGACGCCGTCGTGGCGCCGCAAGGCTTCCAGCGCCTGCGGCAGCGCCGCCTCCGGAATTGCCAACCGTTCCCGAATCTCCACGGGAGCCGATTTGTGGCTGAGCCCGACCAGTCCGAAGTTCATCTCAAGGTCCAAGGGTCCAAGAGTCCAAGAGTCCAAGGGTCCAAGGGTCCAGGGATCCGTCTTTGGACCTTTGGACCTTTGGACCCTGAGACCCTTGGACTTACTTAAACGAATGCAGGCCGCTGTTGGCGCCCCAGGTGGCCACCGTCGCAAGAAAGCCGGCGATGGCGAAGTAGGCGGCCTTGCGGCCCCGCCAGCCCGCCGTCCAGCGGGAGAAAATCAGCCCCAGGTAAATCAGCCAGGTCACGAACGAGAGCGCGATCTTGGGATCCAACGGCCAGCGGCTGCCCCACTCGGCGGCCGCCCACAGCGCGCCGCTGATGATGCCCAGGGTCAGCAGCGGGAAGCCCGCGGCCAGCGTCTTGTGAGCCAGGTCGTCCAACTGTTCCAGCGGCGGCAGGCGGTAATGAAACGCGCGCGGCTTCTTCGATTTCAGTTCCCGCTCCTGCAGGATGTACATGATGCCGGCCGCGAAGGTGACGAACAGCATGGCGTAGCCGGCCAGCAGCAGCAGCACGTGCAGCCAGATCCAGCCGCTGCGCAGCAAAGGGTCCTCCAGCCGGGCGCCCGAGCTGACCGCCGCCGACAGCGTCAGCATGAACACCAGCGGGAACACGAATACGCTCAGCGCCTGGAACCTGTACCGGGCGTAAGCGATCAGAAACGCGCAGGTAATGGAAAACGCCAA
>Ga0315280_10000675_pt1 | contig 62557 bp, 68 predicted proteins | sample YL17G06_40_MG_FD_203697 | JGI IMG/M metagenome (GOLD analysis project Ga0315280, IMG submission 203697) | Sediment microbial communities from Yellowstone Lake, YNP, Wyoming, USA - YL17G06_40 | ecosystem: Environmental > Aquatic > Freshwater > Lake > Sediment | place: USA: Wyoming | collected... | reverse complement strand
CGGTTTGATCGCTGAAAGATATGGGCTAAGACTATCATTCTTAATAGGCATGTCAGGGATGACAGCAGAAGCCTTTCTCCTCCAGATTTTCTTCAAGGAGGAACGGACTTCCGGGTTTACTCTTATGCCAAGCGAAAAAGCAGGTGGCCAACAACGTGCATAAATCCACGATCTATTCTCTCAGTTTCAAGCCAGCGTTCTCAACATCCTCGGAATCTGCCTCAACAATTCCTCTTTTGACCAAAGCTCGTACTACGGCAAGCAGATCTCGACCTTTCAGAAAATCCACATTTTTCTCTATCTGGGAAAAGGTCATGGACCTTTCAGACTTCTTCAGTGTTTCTATTACACCATTCTTCACATAGGTTAACTTCTCAATGTGTCTTTTAATTTCATCACGTGGGTTCTCAGGAATCAAGCCGTGACCGGGCAAAAGTACTTTGATATCGAGGTTCAGAAGTTTTCGGAGCGATCGTATCCAGTCGTCTGGATCTCCCATGAAGAGGACAGGCATGGTTTTTGTGGGATATATGGAATCACTTGCGAAGAGAATCTTTTCTTTCGGAAGGTAAACAGTCACAAGGTCTTCTGTGTGCCCCGGTGTGTGGAGAAGTTGGACCTCCGTGCTTCCAAATTTCAAAGCGGTATCGGATGATATGGTTTTTGATGGTGGGATAACGTTCACCGTCTGCAAGTACGGTCGATAGTAAGTTGTTCTTGCATCGTCTTTTCGCATCACCCGCTTTGGGAAATCCTTTGAAATATCTTCGCCGGATTATGCAGCCCACTCTTTCAACCTTTGCAGGAATTTCTCATGTGCTATAATTTCAGCCTTGGGGAACTTCTTAATGAATGTTTCATTCCCAAAATGATGGTCAGGGTGAATGTGCGTGTTAATTATGGCTCTTACTTGCTTGCCTGGACAGAGTGCTTCTATTATTCCGAGAAAACTTCTTGCAGAAGTCGGCAACAGGGTTGTGTCAATTACCACGATTCCTCTTTCTGTAACAATGAATCCAGCTCCAACGTCGTCTTCAAAGCCTGTAAAATAGTAAACATCGTCTGCGATTCTTCCGAAGTCTGCGTGTTCGTTCATATGGCACACTTGCTTGACTAGAATCTGCAAACATAAAACCTTGTCTATTGAACACTTTCGTTCCTCTTGGGAAAAACATGCACTGACGAAACGATAGCTAACGAGTCTGAATGAGTGTTGATTCTATGCTGCAATGATGATTTTTACCGGTTTTTCAGCGGAATTCTCTGCGGTGTGTATTGCCGTTTCAAAGTCTACAAGCTTGAACTTGTGTGTGACCAAGGCTTTGACATCAAGAATTTTCTTTGATATTAGGTCTATGGCCATAGGATACTCGATTGGAGAAATGTAGCTTGTAAAGAAGACACCTTCATCTGCCTTTCCTAAGTCCAGAAAACCCTTTGATTCGCCTATCAGCGCCACCGTACCTGCTTTTCTCACTAACAATGGGGTTTGCTCTACAGTTTGTACTCTTCTAGCCGTCTCAATCACGATGTCTGACCCTCTACCAGTGATTTCATTAACCCTTTTGACGGGATCTTCCTTTCCGGCGTTTATCAACGCATCTGCTCCGTATTTTTCAGATAGCTTGAGTCTGTGATCATGCAAGTCTATCGCAATGATTCGACATCCCTCTAACTTGGCGACTTGCGTCATCAATAGTCCAATCGGTTCCCTGTCCAACGACTGTCACCCAGTTTTGAAGTTTTGGCTTAAGACGGTTCAATGTTCGAATAGCAAGGGCAACGGGCTCAAGAATTGCTGCTTCTTCGTCACTAACATTTGTTGGAATCGGAACAACATTTCTGGTGGGAATTGCCACGTATTCTGCAAAGAATCCGTCTCTATTAAAACCCATCGTTTTGCCACTCTCGCACAAAGTAGGCAGTCCCTTTTGGCAAAAATAGCATGAACCACAATTTACCACGGGAATCATCGCAACTCTTTCATCCGTGTCTGTTCTGACTCCACACGCATCGTGTCCAACTATTGTGCCGGTGCGTATCCAAGTCTATTCTCCTCTGTAAAAGTGTAGATCTGTTCCGCAGATGCTTCCTGCTCTGAACTTCACAAGAACTTCGTTATTGTTAGGCCTGGGTTTAGCGAGCGCGCGCGATTTTCTTGACTTCGCCTAGCGACTTGCCAAAGAGTCCACTTATTTTCCAATTCTCAGACGTTGGAGGAGTATCCATGCGGCGTTTGCTTTAGAATATCAGAATCCATCACCACCATCTTGTTCATCTTGGATATTTCGTCTATCACAGCAGGGTATTCGTCGGGCTTGTCCGCGATGAGTTCAATTACGTGGTGTTCTCCGTTGCAGCAGTCGAACATTCTCAGGCTGGAAACTCCAGACGTGGAAGAAAGGGCAGCCGCGTGTTGCTTTGAATACGGCCCTCAAACAGCGTCATAGAAGAGGCTACTTCACTCTCATATTTAGCGGTTGGGCCGTCATATAACGCTATAATCTCTATATGTTTCCTTCAAGCTTCTGTAATAGAATTGCCGCGTGAGTGATGTGCATGAGCGAAATAGTTCTCTACGTAAAGTCGAAAGAAGTTTCATTTGGTAAGAGCCCAGGATTTTCCATTGAGCATGGTTATGTTACGACTCACCCAGGTTCATTGACGACGGCTCGCAGCTATGGGCCATGGGATCAGGAAGCAATCAATCTCTTAGAAGAGAACAAGATAGCTTATACAGTTGTGGATTTGACTGGGAGCTCGTTTGCGGTGCGGTTGAAGGCGAAATTGGGTGGAGTGAAGACGCCTACGATGATATGCGACGAGAAAAAGATAGTTGGCATTGAAAGCATTAGGCAAGCACTGAGAGAAAAAAGAAAATAAGACAAAAATGAGGTCTAGTGCAGCAAAGGAAGTTTGAACCTGTATTTCGATGGCAGTGTCTCCTCAGACCGTTTTTTTATTGCGCTTAACCGAGATAATGCCCGATCAAACATAATCGAGTATTCTGCCCAAGTTATTTATAGTTTCCACAAACGGGTGGATGTTTCGGCTTCGATCAATCAACAACGATCTCAGGCCTGCTTTTTTTGGCGCCTTGGAAATCATATTCGTAAGAGTCTCCTACGCACAAGCGCGTGAACAAGGAAGATTATTACTAGGTGAGTATCGGAGATGACCCCGCCAATAATCGAAGGCAAAAAAGCAGAACTGGATGGGATCCTGCAGGCAGCCGAGCTCATGCTAGTAACCGCAAGAACAGCGCCAAAAACGGGCGGCAGAGACGATGTTCTAACTCTACTTGTAGACGGTGAGGAGAAAGAAGCCATCGCGGACGAAATGGAAGAAACAACTAAAGAAAAAGAGATTAGAATATATTTCGAAAGAGACGCAAAAAACGTCAGGGACTCAGAGGCAGTGGTTCTAGTTGGAGTCAGAGGAAATAAAAGCTACGGACTGGACTGCGGAGCATGCGGCTACGATAAGTGTTCAGAATTTGAAAAATCCCAGAAGAAACTTGGTAAATATTTTACTGGTCCCACATGCCTCTTTAAAGCTCTGGATCTAGGAATAGCTTTGGGTTCAGCTGCAAAGATGGCAAGTCTTTTGAACATAGATAATCGCATAATGGTCACTATTGGCACGGCTGCATTGAGATTAAATTTGCTGCCTGAAGCTACGACTATTATAGGCATGCCAATGTCGGCAAAGGGCAAAAACATATACTTCGACAGAAAATAATCCACGCCTAACTTCTTTGTTTTCCCATTTTCTCGTACGTTTTCTCCAGCGTCCAGTGGGTGCTTGCGCGCTATTTTCAGATTTTCTCCGATTTCACATAAGATCACAAGAATAACCATGATCACGGTTGCCTAGAAACCATGATAGAGAATAGCTCTAGTCTTAACGTAAAAGCAACTTCCAGAGTTTACCAGAAAAGTTTCTTGCTTGGCAGTCACCTGATAACGAGGTGAAAGATGCGTCAAATTTCAATACTCTTGCGATGTCTGAAAATTGCAGAATTCAGCCCATGAAACATGTGACAAGTCCATTTTATGGAGTTCAGCTTCAACCCAGAGTGAACAACGCTGCGTATGGAGAAGATTCTGCGGAATTTCGTCAATGTAGCGAAGACTCGTTGAATTGCTGCATTTGGACTTATTTTTCAAAAATAGGAAAAATCAAAGCGCGCGCATGCGTGTTCCTAAATTCGATTTTTGATTGTAATAGGTGAGTCGCGTATCTCTCTCTTGAGGTGAGTCATGAGGAGATACGAGACTCTTGAGACCTTGTTCGGCAAGGTCGACTTATCCTTTGCTCAGAAAGTGCTTAATGAGTCTTACCACGCGAAGGATTCTGTTGGCAGGCCGTCCAGGAACCCGCTCGGCATCTTCAGAACTCATTTGCTCAGAAGGCTGAGACACATTCCAAGCGAGAGGATGCTTGTGAGGCTGATGTGGAAGGATCCGAGGTTGAGGCGAATCTGTGACATAGAAGAGAATGAGCCTCCGTACGGCATAGCTGTCCTGTCCCGGTTCAGGAAGAGGGTTGGGCCTGAAAGGCTGATGCGAATCGTTGATCACGCGGTCGAGACACTCGTGGAGAAAGGAAGAATCAAAGGAGAAACCTTGGCTATGGACTCAACCTTCATCAAGGCGTGCAGCCGTAGAAACCTTGACAATCGTACAGGATATAGCGACCCTGAATCGAGGGTTGGAAGAGCAGTCAAGACGAGAGACCTGGGCTACAGGCTGCACTTGGCAGTGGACGCTAAGAGCGAATTGCCCGTCGCCATGACCGTGGCTCCGGCAAACGAGAACGAGAAGAAACACTCTCTCAGACTATTTGAGAAGGCTTCACGCCACGTGAAGCCTAAGAGGCTGGTGGCAGATCCGCAGTACAGTTCCCAGAGCCTGCGAGACGTAGCTCTCAAGCAAGGAACACTGCCCGTGATTCCGTACCCGAGAAACCAGCAGAAAGGCGTCAAAGGCATTCTCAGAATCGACAGGAAATTCAAGAGCCACGGACCTCAACAGCTCAGACGAGCCTACAGGAAACGCGTCGCGGTCGAACGAGTCTTCAGCAGACTCAAGAACTTGGCAGGCTTAACCCAGCACAACCTGAGAGGACTGACCAAGATAACGTTCCACGCCCAGCTCTGCCTCCTCATCATGCTTTTCACAGCCCAAGCCGCCATAAACACTCACAGAACAGGCAGATCCAGAAGCATAAGGTATTTCGCAAACTAATTTCGGAACAGGCATGCGCGGCTAACAAATACGTGGCCCGGCGTGCGTTAGTGATTTGGCCAAAGGGGTCTTAGTTCTTTCTAGAAAGCATGCTATTTCAGTCTCAGTTTGAACAATTGGATCGAATTCTTGGAAAATATCATCTCTTTGAATTCTCTTCTGATTGCCAGTGATTCTATCAAATCTACATGCTTTTTGATATTGCATATGGCGTAGTCCGTTCCGAACACAACATTGCTGGGGCGTTGTTCCACAGTCAAAGTCAGAACCCTCCTTATCTTGTCAAGCCCTGTTTCTGCTACCACTTCATCATCTGCAAGTGCCGAGGTGTCAAAGTATATGTTCTCATATGGTTTTGTCAGCTCATAACAATATTCCACTTTGGGCCAAAAATAATGCGCTATGACGATCTTCAGTGTTGGGAATCTTTTTGCCACTTTGACAATGTGTCGGGGATCGTTGTACTTTGCAGGTTCTGGAATCTTCGAACCTAAGCCTGTGTGCATTACTATTGGCAAGTCGTACTTGATGCACAACTCATAAACTGGAACAAGGCGTCTGTCCGTGGGATAAATTGTTTCATGTCCCGGGAAGATTTTCATTGCAACGATTCTTCCGGTCTGAAACAAAAAGTCCAGTTTTCGTATGTGAGACTCTCTGTCTTTTTGAACGTCTATCGTGCCCATCACGAAAAGGTTCCTATCACGTTCAACGAGACCCAAGACTTCGTCAAGGCTTCCTATTTCTGAAACTGGCGCATTGTCTGGAATCACTATGGCATAATCTACCTTGCTTTTTCCAAGTTCATGAAGCAGCTCTTGTTTTGAGTCTGCAAGAGTCTTCCCTTCTCTAAGCTGGGGCAAGTGTAGGTGGCTATCGATTATCATCAGATTATAACAAATGCCAAATCGTATAACAAGTTTTTGCTCAACCGCGCGCACGTGAACCAAGAGTCATTAAACAGATTTCATGCTGCAGAACAAAAGGGTCGCGTATACTCTTACGCGCGCGCTAAATTCGTTTTCTGTGTGGCTGTGTTTCTGGTTTTGCTTCGTCAGCTGCTTGTGATGTGCCCTAGACGAAGTGAATATAGCCTGAAAGGCGCATCCAACTTCATCCTGAGAAAGGAATTTAGGAACACGCATGCGCGCTACAAAAGAACTCAGACTCTTAGGTGGTGACTTTGAATCTAAGATAACCTCAGAATATTAACAACAGTGCATCCTCGGAAATCCGACCTCTTTCAATCGTCACGCTGTGGAGAACTGGGGTTGCCTCCTTTCGGACATTCGAGAGTAAACGGGTGCGCATGCTCCAAAGAACCAAAGTGTGCACTACGAAATTTGGAAGGTTATGTTTTCAAGTTTGTGATAATAGTTGCCCCATTTTGCAGTGAAACATAGAACGCAATAATCCGGATCGTTAATGCCTAAGGGATAATACCTTTCAAACCCTTGTCTCCATAACAGTTTTCTCGACTTGATATCCTGGTGAATACCTATATCTCCAACTAACATGAGACCCTTGAATTGCAGGGGATCAACAAAATAAACGCATACCTTGGGGTCTTTTCTGAATTGTGCAACTCTCTTGGATGAAGTATTAGTGCTGAACCAGATTTTCGTTAGACCCTCGTTTTTCATTTTCAGCATCGCCTTGATATTCGGATAACCATTTTCACCGTTGCTTCCAATCACTGCGATCTCAGACTTATTTGCCAGCTCCAATGATCTCTCAAACGCGTCTTTCTTCTTCATCTATTTTCCCCCAGCAGATTTCCTTTCTATCGCCAAATCACTCTTGACTTTGAGTTCTGTCACGGAATTAATAACGGCATCCGCGACCCGTTGTAGTTCTTCTTTTGACGTAAAGCCTGTCAGGACACCAATACACTCCTTCACTTTAGCGTTCCTTCCCATCGTAATGTCACCCAGAGCGCGCGCGCCCACGGCCACGGCGTCTTTGGGTGCACAACCAGTTTGCTTGCATGCCTCTAATACTATGTCTGGAGCAGGTTTGGAGTTTTCTATGTCATCTCCGCCAATAATCACATCAAAGAGATGCGCTACACCAAGAAATCTTAATGCCTCTTTTGCTCTCTTGTGACTGTCTGTTGTCGCAACAGCCAGTTTTGATCCACCAGACTTCAATAGTTTTGGCGTTTCAGGTACTCCTTCAAGTAAAACACATCCATAAGAAGGCTTCAGAGACTCATCTGAACAATGGTACGCGTCTTGAGCTATCTTCTTTGCCGCGTGCGATCTTTGCTTCCTCAGCTTGAACGATTGCTGGAACCTCTAACAAAGACTGAATGACATAGTCCGCTTGCAGATGCCCTTTTTCTACGATTTCTGTTTGAGCTTCTTTCGGAACGTCCGCTTTCAGGTTTTTCAAAGAGCCTTGGGAACCTGCCTGTTCATAATCTCTTCTGACAAGTATGGCTAAGCCTCCTGCCTTCTTGGCGGCCATTACATCTAGTGCTAGGTCGCCAACCATAAAGAAGCGCTTTATGCTTAGTTTGCTCACGGCTGACAGAATGCCATCTGGATACGGTTTAAGCCTCTTTACATCTTCTCGTGTTATGATGACTTCAAAACAGTTTTTCATATCGTGAATCTCGAAGACAGTATTGACAACCTTTCTCGATGTATTAGTGATGAGTCCTATTTTTGCTCCAAGCCGCCTCAGGGCTTCCAGGCAGGGAATGGTTTCAGGAAAGAGTTTCGACTTTTTTGCAGAGTCCCTCTCGTAGTAGTCCAGGAATTTTTCCATTTCCTGTTGAAATCTTTCAGCCTCTGCCTTGGCAAAGTGTTTTTCGACGTATTTTGAAGCGGCATTACGCATTATGGCGTAGGATTCTATTCCTTCAAGTATTACCTTAGGAATCTCCAAATCAATCAACTTCTGCCTTGTACTGCATCTGAACTCTAGCACATGCTGGTGATTTGACCAGGGAGTTTGAACCAAGGTGTCTTCCAAATCGAATAGCACTGCGACATCCATTCTTTCCTTCATTCCTCTTGAGACTTTCATCCAAAATGCGGATTTCTGTCCGATTCAGTGTCTTTCAACATGTTGATATCAATTATTTGTGGACGCCTCTTCTATGCATAAATGTTTTCCCGTTGTTTGACGGTCAAAGTCTCTTGTTCATCTGCATCAGAAATCCCGAGCAATGAGAAACTTCTTTGGCAGGTCGCTTGGTTATCGGACTCTGAGCGGCACTTACTTGATATAAAAAAGCCTATGAAGATGATGGCACATATCCGATCGATTTGCCGAGAGAGGAAGACGCCCGCCAGAAAATCGCTGCGAAGATTGGTAAGTTTCCAATAAAGAAAAAGGGTTTCTTCAAGAGAGAGCACATGCAGACGATGTTTTCTTTACACTTGCTCCTTTGTTCCAATGAACAGAGCGTAACCCACTCCGCCATTCCTGACGAAATTCACTATTTCAGCGAATTCTTCTTCTCTCCTCAGTTCTATGGCCTGCGCAAGAATGCTAGCGTTCATCATTTTTCTGCCTTCTTTTGAAAAGTCAACTACTTTGACGTCCTTCAGGCCTGCTTCCTTCATCATTCTCACGTATTCGTCTCGATTCACTGCTCCGCCTATGCAAGCACAATAGAGTCTTTGGTCTTCTCGCACAATCTTTGGCATGGGTGCCAAGGACACAGCATCGTGCATGATCACGTGTCCACCTGGCTTAAGCACTCGAACTTTTTCATTCAAGGTCCTCTGTTTGTCGGATATTAGGCAGACAACGCATTCGCTTATCACTGCGTCAAAAGTATTGTCTGAAAAGGGCAGCTCCTTGGCATTTCCTTGGCGAAACTCCGTGACTTTCTCGAGTTTTCTTCGTTTGGCTTTTTCTTTGGCTAAGGCTATCGCTTGAGGAGAAAAGTCTATGCCCACTGCTTTTCCTGTTGGTCCGACTTTTTCTGCGATTCTTAGTATTGTTTCGCCGCTTCCGGATCCAATGTCAAGTACCTTCATTCCAGTTCGCGGATTTAACTCTTTGAGAAGAGCATCGTGCGCTGATGGCAAGCTTGCTTTCTTTGACCGTACTGACCCGCCTCTCTGACTTTCCCACAGCCGTCCGTACCTCTCTTTCACAACTTCTTCGATGCTACCGGATCCGCAACTCGATCCACAGCTGGAGCAACTCTGACTCGATTCAGGTTCGCAATCGTTCAACTTCTCGCTCATATTCATCCACCTCCCTCTTGAAATTTCGATATCCCCATTTTCATGAGTCTACTACCTCAAAGTGGTAGTAAACTATTTAAGCATTCTCTGACAACAGCTTAGTAGGAAATGGAGGAGCGATGACATGGTTAATGTCATAGAAGCAACCGTTCGTGACAGAATCGTTTCCCGTCTTAAGGAGCTTGGGTTATCTAGCTATGAGGCACTAACTTACGTGACACTGCTGACGTATCCCAGCGCAACAGCGAACATATTGTGTAAGGAAACAAACATTCCAGACTCCAAAATATACTATGCCTTAGACAGGCTATCAAAAAAAGGGATGATAATAGTTCAGCAAGGCAATCCCGGCGTCTACAGGGCTATGTCTCCAAAAGAAGCCATTGCCAATGTAAAACAACGGCTGATTGACAGCCTAAAAGAGAAGATAAAGGAGGCGGACATCATGGTCGACGAGCTATCACCAATGTACGACAGCGTGGAGAAACCGGAAGAACTGGAGTTAGCCTACATCATCAAGGGACAGAAAAACATTGTCAGAAGGATGAAAGAGCTCATTAGAGCTGCCAAGCACGAAGTGACAGTTTTTGTACCCTTTCCGTCAGTGTTACAAGAAATACGTGGTTCATTGATCGAAGCCAGAAAGAAACGCAGTGTGAGACTGAACATTGGCGTGACCCAGGAGGTTGCTGAAACCGAGGATCTCCTAGAGCTAGGCGAGGTCAGACTTTTGTGCTGCAACTTAGGAATGCTCATCTCAGACACAGAGACATTGCTGACTCTAACGAGCTGGACAAACGGGGTCGCCGTGATGACACAGGATGGAAACTTGATGAGAGTTTGTCGAGACTACTACGACAACCCAGCATGCTGCGGAAAAATCAATCATTTGGCAAAAAACACTTGAGATGAGGTCTTCTCTTCTGTCGCCTCAGTCAGCACGCCTATTCCTATATTTCTCTTTCATCAAACGTTTTTCTGATGTAACCGTTACCTACGTTGATGAGACTTAATCCAGCAGTGAGAGAAGAAATCTATAGTCATGTCCTTCTTCGGTACAGTCGTGTGTAGTCATTTGATGGCAAAACGGATAAATGAAGGGTACTTTGAATTACCCCCTGGGAATTACATGAATGTTGTGCTGGAAGCGTGTGCTAGTGTTGCAGACAAACATACTTTCCATTGTCAAATGGACGCACAAATCCTATGTGAAGGCGACCCTATTTCAGGGAAACGAGGCTTGAAAACTTGGCTCTAGCAGAAAATTTCTTCGAAATCGTTAAAAAAAGGAGAAGTGTGCGAAAGTACAAGCAACGCGAAATTTCTACAGAACATTTAAAGAAAATCCTAGAAGCTGCTCGACTTGCACCATCTGCGAGAAATGCTCAGCCATGGCGCTTCATAGTTGTGAACGATCAAAAGATGAAAGAGTTTCTTGCAGAGGCTGTGGGAGATCAAGGTTTCCTTGCTGACGCAAACGTAGTCATAGTAGTTCTGGGAGATCCTGATGTCGCACCATATTGGTTCGTACGAGATCCTATGATTGCCGCGGAACATATGATCTTGGCTGCGACTGCCTTGGGTTATGGAACCTGTTGGATAGGAGCACTTGCCGATTATGTTCCTGAGAACATGGATGACGTTAAGAAAAGGCTTAACATACCTGAGAAGATAACAGTTGTCTGTCTTGTGACGATAGGAGTACCAGATGAAGAACCTATGGCCAGACCAAGAAAGAATCTTCAGGAAATATGCTTTAGTGAACTATATGGCGAAACATTAAAGCTAAGTTAATTTGTACTTCTCTCTTGCGTTTTGTACTTGGGGCTTCTGTTTCATTTGGTGCTACAGAATGTCCGGCAAGCGACGGCAGAAGTTCTATTTAGCGCGCGGCCTAGAAAACTTAGCGAATGAAATATATCGACATTGGAAGATGGTTTGAAGAGCAGCAAGTGAAAGCGCGAGTCGGACTGACAAATCGCAAGTAGCAACTGAGAACTGACAGGATTATGTTGTTCAGCCTAGGAGAGTTTGTTTGACCGAAAAGTTGTACTTAGATAACAGATTAGCAAGACTTAGAAGTAGAATGCAGGAGAGCAATTTGGACTGCGCTCTACTTTTTTGGTCGAGAAACATGTATTATTTTTCAGGTACATCGCAATACGGTTGTCTATTAGTTCCTCTCAACAACGAGCCTGTACTTCTAATCAGAGTCAATATCGACATTGCGAAAAGAGAATCATGCATAAGAGATACAAGAGAACTAGCCAATACAAAGACGATTGGCAATGTCCTAAGCGAGCTAGGCTTAGACAGAGCAAAAATAGGGATTGAAGAAAAGCTGATTCCAGTGGCTCTACACAAGAAAGTCAGTATGGTCCTCCCAGAAGCAAGCTTCTGCGATATAACAAATACTCTCTACGAACTCAGAATGATCAAACAACGAGAAGAAATCGAACAAATGAAGAAAGCAGCGCAGTTCACAAACATCTGCCATGAAAAAGCCAGAGAAGTTCTCACTGACGGAATGCTAGAGAATGAGCTGGCTGCAGAAATAGAATATGCAATGCGAAAAGCCGGAAATGAAGGCTTCATCTTCCACAGTAGGTGGAGTGCTTCTATGTTCCACGGGATGCTAGCTTCTGGGCTCAACATAGCAACTATTTCAGGATACGGTGCTTTCACAATAACTGGAACAGGATTGAGCACCGCCTATCCATACGGCGCATCAAACCGCAGGATACACAAAGGGGATCCAGTAGTTATTGATTATGTGGGATGTGCAGGTGGGTATCATTGCGATGAAGCTCGAACCTACGTTATAGGCAAAGCGGAACATAGACTGCGCGATATTTTTAATCTGTTAAAAATGACGGAAGAAAGAGTTCTCGAAATGATAAGACCTGGTGTTTCTGTTTCCAAAATGTACGAAGCTTCAAAGAGAATTGTTGAAAGAAGCACTTACAAGGACAACTTCATGGGTTTTGGAAAATACGTTGGAAGATATGTTGGCCATGGACTTGGACTTGAAATTGACGAGCCGCCAATTATAGAACCTGACAATAAGACACCAGTCAGAGCGGGGATGGTGTTGGCTCTAGAACCGAAGATAATGATTCCAGAATATGGTGGGGCAATGATTGAAGACACCATCCTTGTGACTGAGGAAGGCTTCGAGATAATAACGCGAACGGAAAGACGACTTTTCGAAGTTTGATGGTACGTAATTGCTGTTAAAAGACGCTGAAATGAACATATCTATACTAGTTTACATGACTAGTCAAGTGTTCCATGCATGGAGCAGAATTCGACTTCCAGAAGCGTTAATTGCCTTTGTCAAGGAATGCTCTACTGCGCGCGCCAAGCCCGCTTCAGATTCGACGCATTTCTCTTCCGTATCTGCAGGCTTTTTGACATTCCATACACATAAAATGAGAATTCTTGGTAAGTGATGGTTCGAACCTTCTCCATTTCCTATTGCGTTCGAAATTTCCTTTATCTATGAGATGAATGCCGACCAGACATTTGGCATAGTCAACTTTGTATGGAACCAAAGCACCCACGGGACAAGCTCTGAGACAATTCTCGCAATTTTCGCATAGGTTCTTCTCAAAAGGTTCATCAGGCTTCATCTCGGCGTTTGTTAGAACCACGGCAAAACGCATCCAAGGACCATATTCGGAGTTTATTATCAAAGCATTCTTTCCATAATTTCCGAAACCTGCCAATTGTGCTAATCGCTTGTATGACAGGGAATTCGTAATGATTGCTTCGTTGCCTTTCTTCTCCAAGTAGGCAATGACTTCAAGAGCCAATGCTTTCAAAGCAAAATATTCTGGATAAGTCCACCTTTCTCCTCTGAGGATCGCTAGCTCCAATGCATTGTCCCAGATATGATAACCCATCACAATGATGGATTTTGCATCCCACATTATATCTGCGGCTTTCTTGGTGTGATCTTGTATCTCTTTGAATCCTACCCAGACTTTTGGCAGATCGTCGATCGCTCTTGGCAATACAATGCCGACCAAGTTTGCGCCTGCCTTTGATGCTATCTGCTTGATCTCCGCAGAGAGTTTCTCAGCTTCAGAAATCTCCTTCCGACTTGTTTGATGTCTCATCCATGGTCTCTCCAGAATTTGTTATTAATAAGTGCGCAAAACATGACCGCGCGCAGGTTGTTTGCGATGTAAGGAGCTGTGTTAGCTTGTTGGATATTCAGGCACTCTTCAACTTCTTACGCAGGACTTTTCTGATGACATCCACCTGAAAGCCCAGATTTCGCAGCAAAGCAATCGAAGAACCATTTTGTTCCGAAGTTGCTAGTCTTACTGAGCTCATTCCTTCTTCAAACAAGAAGTTCATGGCGCGCGCAGTGAGCGCGGATGCGAGATGCCTGTTTCGAAGTTCAGGAAGGGTGGCTGCTGGACCAAGATAACCCCTTTTGAGGTGCAAATACTTTATGTAGTCCGTGTCCGGCTTCGCGACCACAGCTGATACTATTCTTTCACCAATCTGGGCGACATGAACCCAATCTTCGCTGAATGGCGGGTCCTCGGACTTCCACTTCTCAAGAACCCCAGGTCCGAGTCTTTGCCATCCGAATCCAGTGTTTACGATGGCAATGAGTTTTTCTTCCTCTTCAGGCTTCAGGCTTCGAAACTTGACATCTTTGGCCGCCTGTGGAATTGGTTTCAAGCTGTTGAGGCTTGCGGACATTCGTTGAAAGCCGGGCTGCAATGTGTACCCTCGGTTGATCCAATCACTGATTTTCGGGCTCCCTTCATCAACCATTATTGATATGGTTGCGCCCTTGGCTTTTTTCTCAATCTCTTTAACGAGCATGTTCTCAATGGTTCTTCGATTTTGTCCTTTCCAAGCAGCGAGCCATAAGATGTGTTCTTCTAGGTTCTCTTCATGAGTTGTGATGAGACCTAGTAGTTTGCCGTTTGCTTCTGAAACAAAAATCTCAAGATTCCGTTTTCGGATTTGGGAAAGTACTCGTTCTTCGTTGAATGGAATGAACTCATAGGAGCTCCTGTATTCTTCATTTAACAATCTGACGATAACTGGCAAATGCTTTTTAGCGTTCCAGATTTCAGAAATGGTCATTTCCCCTGGCGCAGAGGTGATGGGAGCTTTCAACTTCGGGTCATCCCGCGCATCGATCTTAGACAAATGAGTCTCCTCCTCGGAGTTTGCTTTCGCGCACGCTGTCGCTTCTACGACTATTTCTCATGAGCTCGGAAACGAGTTTCAATTTCGTGTCTTTCAGCATGCTGATTCTTACCTTTCAACTACCTTGCACAATGACCATGTCTACGACAATGCACAACTCTCCCGCGCGCTCTCACTTTTCGCCAGAGCACGCTTGGGTGATATTCACGAAGTTAAATGTTCTACCGTCATTCGACGGCAATATCCTTTTGTCCTTTCAATCGTTGACCCTAGCAACAGTGGTAAACTACCATGATAGAACATCATCTAGTTCGTGGATTTGGTCTATACTGTGAGTTACAGGCGATTTGAGGTCTTGTTGATGGCAAGAAGGTACGCACAGTGCACGCATGTGCCACGCACTCGCTCGAGAGTTTTCGGCTTCAAGATAAATCCTGCACACATCATGCTGGTCATGATGGCTGTTTCAATCTTTTCAAACATCTACTTGGTGTATAAATGCCAGACGCTAACCAAGGAAAGAATGAACGTCTTAGGAGAACTTCTCACCCAGACCAGAGGTTTTCTCGATGAACCGATAGAGATCCTAAACGTTACTGTGAGAGAAAGTAGGATTGAATTTGGACTTTGGAACATACTGCTTGACGATCTAATTCAGCTGTCACGGCAATACAGATTGGTGATCGCTTCAGATGCATCCCACGGACCTCAGTGGTCGCAGATAAAAACATCAACAGACTTCCTACTAGAATTCGTTCAAGATCTTGTACGAAAATACGTCAAGAACAACACCTACCTTGACATTACCTGTGAACAATCCCAATGCTTCAATAGAATCATCGATTACCTTGTAGATATAGAACTAAAAACGTTCCCAACCACAATTGTAATCGGGTCTGACCCTCAAGTGAACATAGACGACAGAGAAATTACTGAAGCATTGCAAACTTCAATGCTACTACAAACCACTCTAGAAGCCGCCACAAAAGCATTCAACTTATAAATTGATGTGTAGCACGCTAACACGGAAACATCCACTACGATCCATTGCGAATCTAGAATGGGCAGAATTTATTTTTCCTGAGATATTCTATGTCTATTTTAGTGTTCTCTAGTTCTGAGCGATTTTGGGAAGCCTCAAACCTTACGGCATATTCGCGGTTTTAGTCCACACTGTTTCAATGCGTCAAAGAACTTGTCCCACTTGATATTTCCTTCTCCTGGCGCAAGATTGTTGTCGAGATCTCCGCAATTGTCGTTTGGATGAACATATCATAAATGATCTGCAGGAACTTCTATCAATCTTTCGATTGGGATTCTGGAATAGATGTTCGCATGTCTTGCGTCAAGTAATGCTTTGAAATTCTCTGAGGCCGCTCATGTAGAATCTGTCACTGCATATCCGCTTAAATGAGGATTCAGCAATCAATGGTTTAACCCATTCACTCAGTAGCTTCTAGAAAGGACTATATGATCGCGTGATTGGTAAAATCGTAGCAGTTCGCCGTTCATGACTGCTCTGCCGTAGACTACTGCAAAATGTCACTTTCCAAAAGGTTAATGAAAACGTGGCCGACTACGCACGGAATTAGGCCAGCGGACACGAAAGCAAATCCAAACAATAACCCGGCCACAAAAACCTCAAACGCAAACCTCACATTTCTTCTAGGAAGATGATCAAGCCCGAACAGAAAAGCTGACAATACCACGCCGAAAACCGGACTAGTAGCGGAAAGCAGGGTAGAAAGTATGAAACCTCTATTGACGACCTCCTCGGGAAAAGCGAGTATAGTCACTTGCTTTGCGAGTTCTTTCAGATATCTTACCTTGCGGGCCTGCAGTCTGTCCAATTCCAGAACGCCCTGATCCTTATTCCAAAGTGATGGGCCACAAGGGACAATGTTGTTCTCGATCCGATCAGGAAACCCGTAGCCAAGAGGAGCGTGTTAACCGACCGAAAGTAGAACCCCATGCCCGCAATTGGCGCGTGCAAAACTGTCGTCGTCACTATTATTGGCACTGCGAGCCAGGCGCACCAGATAGTCAAAAGCCACCTCACTAGGTGGTGGAACCGATTTGAGGAGCTGTTCGCCTTTTGACTTCTTGATGCGATGAAAGGCAAGAACAGGAGGAAGCCACGCAGCTGCTCCAATTGAGAGACTCCCAAGCAGGAGTAGGATTCCAGGGTTAGAGTCAACGGACATAGTTTTTCATTTCATGCGATTCCCAGTTGCAGAGTATTCCCGACAACTGAAACCAGCTCTCTGAGAGTACGCTTATGCATACGTATTCTCCAGTCATTTGACGGCGACAGTCTTTTTTCCGCGCGCTGGGCAGCTTGCATCATATATAGGGCCCAACAAAGACGATGATAAATGTCGCGCGTGTTTAGATGCGGTGATATTGTTGCCAAAAAAAGAGGGGCTAATCAAAGAAAGTGAGGAGTTCATTTTTTCAGCAATTGCATCCAAAGATATGGTGATTGATTACGGAAAGGGATGTTATCTGTGGGATGTGAAGGGGAATCAATATCTCGACCTTGATGCCGGTTTGTATTGTTCGATTCTTGGACATTCGAATGAAGAGTTCAACAAGGCCATTATTGAGCAGACACGAAAAGTAGTCCATCTTGGAAGTAATTTCCTGTCTCTTTCAGTTCTTGAAGCCGTCAGACAAATCGCAACAATAACTCCTGATGAGCTAAAGAAGGTTATCTTGCTTTGTACTGGAAATGAAGCGGCGGAATGTGCTCTGAAAATAGCGAAGGTATCAACAGGGAAGTACGAAATCGTTGGAATGGAGAGAGGCTACTACGGAATTACTCAAGACGCCCAATCTGCCTCAGGTTTCGGTGCCTATTACGGAATGTCTACTCCAAGAGCGCCGGGCTCTCACAAGATACTGGCCCCATACTGCTTCAGATGTCCTGTTAGAGAAACGTATCCTCAATGTGATTTTCTCTGCTTAGAAGTTTCTAAGAAACTCTTAGATAGCAATACGACTGGAAATGTCGCAGCATTCATATTCGAACCAATACTAGGGTCTGGGGGAATCATAGTTCCTCCTGAAGGTTACTTTAAGAGGCTCAAAGAATTGGCTGACGAATACAACGCGCTCTTGATTGATGATGAAGTCACCACAGGCATAGGAAGAACTGGTGAATGGTTCGGAATTCAACATTACGGAATAGTTCCAGACATCCTTTTTTGCCTCCAAAACATTGGGTGCGGGTTTTCCAGTAGCCGCCGTCGTCACCACACCCGGGATTGAGAAACGCTGTCAAAGCAAGAAGATGATCCATGTACAATCTCACATGTTTGATCCTTTGCCTGCAGCCGCTGCAGAAGCCACGATAAGCATTGTTAAGAAGAAAAGGTTGGTGGAGCATTCGAAGAGAGAAGGGCGATACTTCCTGAAAAGACTTGAGGAACTTAAAGAAGAATATGACCTAATCGGTGATGTGAGAGGAAAAGGTTTGATGATCGGCGTTGAAATAGTGAACCCAACGAGTGGAAAACCTGACCCAGAAGTAGGCGTGAAGTTGGAGATGGAGCTTCTGAAAAAAGGTCTAATAGTCTCCTTTTCCTCGCTAACAAGTGTCTTCAGAATACTTCCCTCTCTGATAATCGGAAGACAGGAGATTGACTACGCCATGCAGGTACTTGAGGATTCGTTAAGAAAGGTAAAAGTTTGACAGACAGTTCTATAGTTACGTTCAGTTTTCCATTGGTCGTCCATATCGGACTTTCATATTGCCATTTTCCCGAAAGATCATGACGTTTTTCAGCCAATTTGTATTATCACTCTTGGGATAGTCTACGCGAAAATGAGCTCCTCTACTTTCTGTCCTTGTCAAGGCTGAGTTTACAACAATCTTGGCAAGCGACAGAATTGAATTTGCTTCGATCGCCTCTTGCAGCTCATCTGGACTTTGTGCAAACACAGAAGAAGCTTTTTTTTCTATCTGTTTCAGTTCTTCCAGTGCGCGGTTGAGTCCCTTTTCGGTTCTCACGGGTCTGCAAAATCTTGAAACAACTGCGTTTACTTCTGTTTTGATCTGGATAGGATGAATTTTTTCTAGTTTTGACTGATCACAAATCTCTTGAATCCTTTGTGTGCTTTTTTCGACATGCTTCTTGTTCACTGTTATAGATTTTGCACGTTTTGCATGTTCGGCAGCTTGTCGTCCGGCTATTGCACCGAACACCAATATTTCAGTTAAAGCATTTCCACCCAACCTGTTTGCACCGTGAATCCCGCCTGCCACTTCACCTACAGCATAGAGGCCGTCAGTTCTTGTTTCGCATCTCTCGTTTATTCTTACCCCGCCCATTGTATAATGGGCAAATGAGGCTACGTGAAGTCTTCTTTTTCTCAATATCTGGGCGAGAGAAAGAATCAGACGTTTTTGATAATCATAATCGAGAGCATTTACAATATCTTCTGACGGTAACTGCGTCAAATCAAAGACGACTGAATCTTCGCCTTCCTTGAAAAGTTCTCGTTCGATTGACACGGTGAGGTTGTCTCTCAAGATTCTATTCTCTAACAACCCATACTTGCCGAGAAATCGTTCACCTTTCCGGTTTATCAATGCTCCACCATAGACAAGATTCTTGGTGCCTTCAGTTAACCAATCGAGAATGGGTATTTTGGGCACTCCATTATCTATGAACATCGGTTGAAACTGAACAAACTCCAAGTCCTGCAATTCTGCTCCGGCTTCAAAGGCCAAGACAAGCCCATCTCCGGTTATCCTAGGTGGATTATCGTTACGAGTATACAGTCTTGAATAGCCACCAGTCGCTAGCACGGTTGATTTTGCACATATGGTGACAATTTCTGCAGCATCCATTTTGAAAGCCAATGCACCGAGGCATCTCCCATCTTCGACAGTTAGATCAAAGACAGTGGTCTTTTCTGACAGATTCACTCCCAAATCCGAAGCATGTTTCGTCAACGCTTTCGATAAACTGGCTCCCTCAGGAGATTTGTTTGTAGCCATGCTTACTTTATCTTTCTCGACCAACAGCTCAATTCCGAGCTTTTGTATCTCCTTCAAAGCGGGCCAAGCGTTAGCCACGAGTGTTCTAACCAGCGCTGGATTATTGAGGTAACGTCCCGCCTCCAAGGTTTCTTGAAAATGCTCCTCGCTACTTTTTCTGTAATGCGATGCTCTAAAGACTCCCCCGGCAGTTGCAGTGCAATTAGCAAGACCTACCTTGCTTTTTGAGACTAATAGTACATTCACTCCATGCCTTCGGGCTTCAATTGCAGCTCTTAATCCTGCCCCACCAGACCCTATTATAAGGACGTCTGTTGAAAGCTCTTTCATTTCTGTTCATCGCATCATGTGCTAAATGATAGATCTTCTTTTCTGTTGCGATCTGTACCTGAACTGTGTACATCAACACATATATTGTGAATGCCCTTCGCACGCGCATGCCTAAATGATCATCGAGTTTGGTTGCCATTCTACGATTTTTCAGGAGACAATGAATAGAATGATTGTTCATTACCACTTAGCAGAAGTCTGCTCGCTTTGTACTTGTCTTTGATAATATCTTTTGCTTCTGGACTCAACGCGCGCGCTATCGGGGATTCCCCCGCTCGCCTGTGAATACGATGTTCTTTCTTCTGCCAACCTCATTTTCGTCTTATTCAATTCCTTCTTCTCCCAGTAGTCGTTTGATGCTCTCAACGCCAACTGCCTTCTTTCTGTACCATATGACTGTAGGCGTTTTCAACCCACTCAATTTTGCTCTTAACCTCAGTGCGAGGGGACTTTTTGTCAAGTCCACAAGCGTGTAAACCATTTTGTTTTTCTCCCTAAGATTGATTGCCTCTTGATCTTGTGGCTCATAATAATTGAGATTTGGGCCCGATGAGCCTCGGTAAGTAGAAGCATAACCGTGATGACCAGTAAGTTCCGGGCTCCCACCTACGGAAATCTCCTTTGATCTCACGTAGAGAATTATGTCACTCATGTGAATCGCCCTCGGAGCAAATTCTCTATTCAAACTTTCTGAGGCTTCTCACGGTGTCCAGAGTCCTCTTTGCTTCTTCTCCCGAAACAGTTCTGAATCCCTCCCACAATCTCTCCAGTTTCTCACATGGATACTCAAAGCAGTGACCGCAGTTCGCAACCCTTTTCTCCTGGCCACATTTTCTCACGTCACAAGTCGAGCAGAAGGTGTATATCCTCTTTCCGACTTGGCATCCATCACAGTTAATATCCCTTAGCTCACGTCTTTCACTCTCCGTAGTCCAGGCTTCAACAACTTGCTGTCTCAATTTGTCATCATCTTTTTGTGTTGCAACGTATGCGATGCAGTCGTTACAGATGAGTCCACACATGGCAATTATCTTGTCCACTTTTCATTTCTCCGGTTTTCCAGCATGCTTCTGATTCGAAGGTGACATATGGCAATTGTACCGTCAAAGGACGGGAGTGAACCTCAACACATACAACTGAGACTGCTTTTTCTTCGCATGGCAATGTCATTAAGAATCTGATGCCTCAGCCGCTGATAGGAGATCAAGCTAGTTTCTTTCATTACGCTGTTTGACGGCGAATTCAAAATAACACTCAACTGCCCCTTCTGTGGCATTTCGATGGGTCGACTGGCCAGTTGAATTATCATCTGTTGAAGCGTCATTTGTCGGTATAAAACTCTTAAGAACAAGTGTGATGGATTCTGAGCGGAAACGGGGCCGGTTCTGACTTGAAGAATGTTGCATTGTTTGATCTTGGCAACACATTGGCTCATTATTATGTAATGCAGGAGTTTCCAACAATTCTCAAGCAAGCCATAATTAACTTTCGTCTTTTGTTTTTTCATACGTCTTTTTCGAGCGTTCAACGGACGTTGGATTCAAATGTTCTCCCAGACATCCTAACCTTTAGTCCATCGGTAGTAAAGATCAAGCGAATCTAGATCATGTTTACGGATTTCCAAAATTCGAAAATTTCACAGAATCTCCTTTTCTATGTTGTTATAACAACTTTTACGGGTTTTTCAGTCGGGTTATCTGCTGTTTTTATTGCCAATTCAAAGTCGTCAAGTTTAAACCTATGGGTTATTAAACCTTTGACATCCACTATTTTTTTGGATATGAGGTTCAAAGCCATTGGATATTCTATTGGAGAAATATAACAAGTAATGAATGGCACCTCATCTGCTTTCTCCAAATTCAAATAACCCTTTGACTCGCCTATCAGCGCAACTTTCCCAGCTTTTCGCACCAGAGACGGGGTCAGTTTCACTGCTTGCTTTTTACCAGCAGCCTCAATTACTATGTCAGATCCTTTTTTAGTAATTTCTTTAATTCTTTTTATTGCATTCTCTTCTGCGGTGTTTATGCAAAAGTCTGCGCCGTATTTTTGGGAAAGTTTTAGCCTGTAGTCTTGCATGTCTATGGCAATAACTTGACACCCCTTAAGCTTGGCTACTTGCGTCATCAGAAGTCCTATCGGACCTTGTCCAATAATTGTTACCCAGTCCATAAGATTCGGTTGCAGAGAGTCAAGTGTGCGAATTGCAAGGGCAATTGGTTCAAGTATTGCGGCTTCTTCATCGCTCACATCTTCAGGAATCGGAATCAAATTTTTAGGTGGTAATGCTACAAGTTCAGCGAAAAGTCCGTTGACGCCGAACCCCAATACTTTGCCACTCTCACATAAAGTTTGTAATCCTCGAAGACAGAAATAGCATGAACCGCAATAAATAATCGGCACCATGACAACTCTTTCGCCATTGTCGACTCTGACGCCACAGGCATCATGACCGATAATGTTCCCAGTTTTTATCCAAGTCCATTCTCCTCTGTAGAGGTGCAGATCAGTTCCGCAAATGCTTCCGGCTTTAAACTTCACAAGTATTTCCTTATCTGACGGTTTAGGTGCAGACAAATCTTCAACTTTTATATTTCTTATACCCCTATAAACAACTGCTTTCATAACAATTACCTCCGATATTTGATTACCTTATTATGCCATTTTTAAAATCCTATCCTTGCGCGTGCGCAGGCTTGAGACGGTGGTGATAAGAGAGATCATAGTCTTCACCCGCTCAATGTGACAACATCCGAAGTGCTGTACAATTCTGCCAACAGTGCATTTTTCAGTTTTTTTGGCTCTATCTTCATTATCTTTATCTGAAAGACATCATGAAAACTGAGAAAGCGCCTGAGTGCCGCTGCTAATTCGGAAACGAACTGTTTTTTAAAGCACCCTTTCTCTAAAAGCAGGGAGTTGATGATCATCGTTCGGTTAGTTCTGTCCAATTTGGGATCAATCCTTCCTACAAATCCAGCATCGTAGAGGATGGGCAAGACATAGTAACCATACTGCCTCCTTTCAGGGATCTTGTAGATTTCCCACGAATAATCGAAATCAAATATCTCAGAAATCATTCTCCTATTCCAAATTAGGTTGTCAAGAGGCGCAATAAAATAGACTTTTTCTTCAACAAGAGATTCATTCGAGGGCCCAAGGGCGTTCGAATATGTTTCAAAAGTGTAATACAAATCTTTAACCCCTTCTACTTCTACTGGGCATATCTCTCCATCCTTTTCCATCTGTCTAGCTATCTCCTTTCGCTCGGTGCTTTTAAGTGACAGCCAACCAAACGCCCAGTCACGCACGTCGACTAGTCCGTAAGCCTTGATGTATTTCTCAATCATAAATCGCTCGTATTCGTCTTGGTCAGGAATTTCGACTTTCAAACCTCTTGGCAAAATACGCTCCGTCAAATCATAGTATCGACGATCTTTCTCAACGTGGTGAATCATTACGTCACCACAATCCCAAAGCAGATTGAAGACACGCATAGCGATCCTCCTATCTACTCGTCTGTCTTTCTTGAAATCTTCTGCGCAAAGTGGTCCTTCAGCATCGACTGTGGACAGAACATGATGTATTGCATCTTTGAATTCTTCGCGACGGGCCTTGAGTCGCTCATAAAAGGGTGAGTGAAATTCCATGTAGTTCTGCATCCGGTATCTGAAATACCTAAACTCCTCCATAGGAATGATTGATTTTTCATTACACCAGTATTCGAAAACTGTTCTATCCTTGTAGAGTAGCGTTTCCAGATACGAGGGGTTGTAGTCACTTGCCCTATTGTGCAGAACCAAGTGCTGGTTCCGGTGAACAACGCAAACTGGGTCTATTTGAACGCATTCTAGCTTCCTTATCGCGTCCAAGGTTCCATCTTTTCCCTTGTTCTGACCAAAGCTTTGTCTGCAGACTAGAAATCGTCTTGCAGTCTCTTTTGAAACCCTCTTCAAGCTAATTCTATCACCTCTTCGTACTGAACCACGAAGCGTTCTCTACATCATAAATCAGATCGTAATGTGACCATGGTTGCTCTAGAGTCAAATGAACAATCAGATGTGTTATGAACACTCATCCTCCTCTAGTTCCCCTGTCTGGGCATAGCCGAGAAATGGCCATGAATGATCTTCCATTCATTTGCTTTCTTGAGGAAGACAAGGCTGACTCTGCTAGTGCTAGCTTCATCTTCTTTCAATGAACGAATTTCCTGATATGCGGTAATATAGGCGATTTCTGGACTAAGAACATTCACCTTTATATTGTAGAATTTCATTTTCCTTGCTGACCTTCCGCCTGACTTTGTCCAGTCTATGATTGACAGAAACTTGTCGCGGCCAAAGGGTTCACTGACAATGTCTTCTATTTCAGTGAAGTTGGGATCATCAACCCAGTGTAGGCTCTGCATCAACTTCGCATCTGCCGTCTCAAACGCATGAACGTAGGTATTCATGGCTGCGAGAATTCTGCGATCTTCACTAATCATTTCCTGCTTTGCCCGCTAGGTCGACCCTGCTGAAACTCAACCTTTTCGATTCTTGCTACTTAGGTCCGCGCCGCAATGATGACATTTTCCTTTTGTTTCGTATACTGACAAGGGCTTTCTGCATTCCGGGCATTTGTATTTTTGCTCGCTTTCGCGCAACCATTCTTCCGTTTCGCCTCTTTTGATTCTTGCGAGGTTGGCTCTCATGTCTTCGCCGCTCTCCAAATAGTCCTTCGCCAACTTCTCGTATTTTTCGCATGTCCTTCTCTCGAATTCATCACATTCATAACAGAATTGGAGGTTCTTGCCGTTCAGGCACTGAACGATCTTGCATCCATTTCCCCAGCACTGAGGCGTGAGAGCCATGCAGCCTTCGCATCGAACCTTTTCGGGCGGGCATTTGAAGCGTTCTGCCCGCTGTTTCAAATATTCTCCATCGTCCTTGTATGCTCTATGAATGGCGCACGCTCCGCAGTACAGTCCGCATCTGCCAACCAAGTTTTGGTTCACCAAACCTTCTCATCTCTCTTGGAAAAGGAGAAAAGGTATCTTCCCTCTTAAAAGACTTAAGCCGACCATTGTCGGCATTATTCCCATTTCCTTGGCAAATACATGATTAGTCAGCGCCAAAGCGCGCATTTCCTTTTTTTTCGTAACTCCAGGATGACTTTGATTTCTTGAACTGAAGCGTTGAGTTCGATTCGGCAGTCTATATCTTATCAAGCTGTATAGACCTCTGCCAACGCGCGCGCATGCTCACGCCAATAGTCAGTCGAGACGAGCAGTTCAAGTTTGACCGAAGATCGAATGTCTTCTAGAAAGCATTTGAGCGCCTGCACTTAGACAGTCATTGTGTCGTCAGAGAGGAGGACTCGCACCCAAATAAGTGCAAATCTCTAGGGATTAGAACCCAAACGGGTTCAAGTCCATATCCTTCGCAACATATCTCATTTCTCATAATGAAGCGACCAGAGTCAATTTCTCTTTCTAAGCGCGTGCTAACGGATTCGAGCTATTCACGAGATATTCCTATTGAGAATTTCTTTGGAGTTCACTTCTTCTATTGTCAATCTGAATTTCTGACAGCATTTTCCTAGCTTCCTTTCGGTACTGACGGCTAGGACTATAACAGAGAGCCATCAAAGCCATTCTGCACATCCTCTTTCCCCAGCCAGAAACAATGCGGTCATTTTTAGAACGTCCATCAAGCCGACGTAATTCCTTAGGTGAGACATAAATAGTCTTACTCTTCGTGGGCTTGTCCTCCACTATGCCCACGGGGATCATAAAGGCAATGTCTATCATTTTCTTCTCCTTGCTGACGTAGACAGCCGGAAACATAGCTGGCATTAGCGCAACTTCGATTAGTAAGCCTGTTTCCTCTTCGACTTCTCGTGCCAATTCCTTACCAATAAACTCACTTGTCGTCTTCAGGACATTCTCCTCTTCCACGGTTCCTCCTGGGAGTTCCCACTCGCCTAGGTTGGATTCAGATGAAATGATCGAATTACCTTCTTCGCGTCTTCTAAGGAGTAATTTCCCACTTTCATTGAAAATCCCAGCAAAGACGCCTACAGTGATTTCCATTCAAGACTTCCTCCTCATAGTATTCAACTAGCCTTTTTCAAGAATCTCCATTCGATCAGTGAAAGTGACTCAGACCAATCCTTGAAAGGCACGGAGTGCACATTCTGTGATAGGCGGTCAATGCGATTTTTCTGTTTTTCGGTTCTTTGGTACAGTTCCTTGATCTCGTTGAGCTGAGTGCTTCGCTCAAGAACGACACTTGCGAACTCGAGGTTTTCTCTGGCATTCTGCACTCCGAATGGTTGCATTTCTACGTTCCTATCTTCAATGCCTTCGTATTGTCTTACCATTTTTTCGATCCACCGATGTGCTTCTTCGTCCTGATCCAGTTTCGCATGAGCTCTGCATAATGAAGAAAAAACGTTCGCTCGCGAATGCCAGTCAGGAGCAGCCTCTTCAAGAATCATAAGTTCCTTGACTGCCGACTCTTTGTTTTCCCGTCCTGTTTGTTCTATTTTGGCACAGCTTCTGTTGTATCGTGTGATAAATTCGTCGCGAGAGCTAGTCTGGAGGCACGGCTGTTCAGGATTCAGTCCCAGACATATCAAGGCATTAGCATAGTTTTGAATGGCTTTGTTGAGCCAGCTGCTCTTCTTCTCAGGTTCTTGCTCACACAAAAGAGCTAGATTGAACTCGCAAAGAGCAACATTCCTATATCCTTGGGCGCTTTCTCTCCGGAATCTTGATCTCCCTGAGAGATTGAGGAACTTGTCGAAGGATTCTTTCGCTTCTCTGTACTCTTCATAGTTTCTGCTCAGTCTTAGTTTAATCATGCCAAGAACGTTGTACGCTTGCCCCTCTCCACGTTCACCAGATCGATTGCCAATCTTCTGCAGAAGCTTCAGGCTTGTCTCGCATAGCTTGATACATTCCTTTAGTATTCTCTCGCAACGATCCCGTTCTTGGGTGTCAGTAATTGAGGATAGGTCTGGGATTCCGCGTACGGATATCAAGGCTAGCCCCCTAAGCGCTCGGGCAAGTTCATAAATATAGTGGCGATCTTGCTCTGCGAGGCGTTTGTAGAGATTAACTGCTCTTTCTCCGTATTCTATGCCTTCTTCAGCAATCCCAAGTCTATTGTGGACGAGCAAAAGTTGAAGGTAAGTCTCTGCTTCATCAGCTGCGGATGAGGACACTTCGAACGCTCGCAGAGCTTCCATAAGGTTGCCTCTGGCAATTCGGAGCTCTTCCGTTGTGCCTTTCTTGTAGTGAATTACCCCTGTTCGCAGTAGTCTTTGTGCTGAGCTTAGCCGCACGCGAGCCTCATGAGCACTATCGAGATGTTCCTGGGCTCGACTCAAAAAGTCTCTTCCTAGCTGTTCGAATATGCAAGCGAGTATCTGGTGTCTTTCGGCACCGCTTATACTGTAGGCCCATTGTTCGAGAATAGCCTGCATCTTTCTCCTCACTTTCGGTTCAGCGTTTCGTTCTATTTGGGGAGAATAGTAGTCTCCGAGACGTCTGACAAAGTCCACAGTGTGACTCTCAATCACGACACCATCGCGGTACGCCATGGCGATTGAATTTGAATTTAGTAGCCCGTAGTCTCTTAAGGGCGCAAGTCGTTGGCCAATCTCTTTGTTCTGCAATTCCAAGTCGGGTTTAAACCATATTTTCCATTTCTCCGAACTCTTCACAGAGTGTCTTATCCACCAAATGCGTCTGTTCGACGGTGGCTCCAGCAGGAAAGGGTACACGTCAAAATCGTCGCGCCCACTATACCCCATCACAAGCAGATCATGTTTTGCGACGATTTTCTTCAGAACCGTCCTCTTTGAGCTTGGGAATTCTCTTTCGACTTGCTGGAGAGTGGCAACGATGGAATCCTTCGCATCTTTACCACTCGGTGTCAAGAATGATCCATGTATCTTTACCAAACATCCTGTCCGAGAGTCTAATCTGTCGCAGAGATTGAGGAAATCCATGTCGTAGATTGCGACTTCGGGCTTCTTTCCATCTGTCATTTTTTCGAAGGCTCGCTCTATTAAGTTGTCAAAGTTTGACGTGAGCACAACGTGACCCTTCAGAATCATTCTTGCCAAAAAGAAATGCATCAGATTGGGGGCGACTAGCTCTTCTTCAGAGTTCAAAGTGGTTGGATTTAGGATTTCCATAGGTGTCAGTGCTCTCTCCCCAAGTATGTTGTACAATATCTGAAAGAACACCTCAGGACGCAAGCCTGCCACAATTTCATTGTATACGTCCGAATCATGAGGTGCCAGGACTTTGATGCATTCTAACTGGGGCCATGTAGTAAGGAATGACGGCGGCTCAAAGGAAATTCCAGCGCCGACCATGAATGACAAGCTGTCGGATTCGATAGCGTCTATCACTTTGTTGATCTGTTCGCTAAGTGCCCGCCTCATGACGGAAGCGCCTTCTGATAGTTAACTGGTACAAACTGGTATTTAGAAGCTGCATCTGATTCATGCTGAGTCTGCCCGTCCCCAAACCCAAACGGGTTCAAGACCTATAAAACCGTTCTAGGCTTCTGAGAAGAATCTTGCTCAGGTTTGATTGCTATCCCCTTGTGCCGTGCATTGTATAGGTGCAGCTTCTCTTTGAGTAAATCGACAGCTTGGTTGCAATTTGTCACTTTGAAAACTTTGTCGTCGGCGATTTCTGGGTATCTTTGTCTTTCGTCAATGCGTTTTCCTGCGAGTTGTCCACTCCAACCTGGCAAATCAAACGCCAGAATTAGTCTTTTGAGTTCCCATGCATACGCAATTTCGCATAGGGTTCCTGCCCCGCCGCCCAATGCTATGACGGCATCGCTGTTTGCTATGATCAAGTTTCGAGCATGGTCAATGCCTGTTGAGATGATGATGTCAGCATTTTGCTCGGCGATTTTGGGGTCAAACCCAGGGAGAATTGCAATTATTGAACTTCCATTGTATTTGCTTGATTGTTTTGCACCTATTGATATGGCGCGGGGCATGTTGCCTATTCCACCATTCAGATGAACATGTCAAGGCATACAGAATATTCCGCCCGAGAGTATTCGAGGTTTGGTGCGAAGTTCTAAGTGAAGCGGTGAAAACCAACCTGAAAATCAAGGGCAAGCTTTCCGAGAAGAACGCAAAAGATGGCAAGATATTATGGCTGGACGTCTCTGACGAAGACTGGCAGCAAATAGGAGACATGCTCGACAGAATATTTAACCACAAGATCTGGGAAACCAAGAATCAAGAAATGATAGAAGCCATAGGCACGACCAAGAAAGATATTGCGCAGAGCTTTGTGACTGAGGGCAAGATCGGCGATAGGAAAGTGTTCGAGCCGCCGATTAACACCCAGTACCTCTTGGTGAACTGAGCCCCCAAAACCAATCTTGATGGCTGATACCCTTGACCGAGTTGAACCTATGTTGGAGTGGTCCCTACGATATGAGTTTGGAAACTCCAAAATCCTTTGAAGGAAAATCTGGACTGTTTGCAATAACACACGACTTCAAGATCATCTACATTGGAAAGGCAGGATATAGCAACTCTGTGTTTCGCGAGTCAAAACGCGAATTGAAATGTTCAAAATTGCTCATTGAACACGGAGACCTACCAAAAAGCGTGATGCATAGCGATCCGCAGGCGTTTGCATACGTCAATGAGCACTGTCAACGATACGTCGGCATCGTATCTGAAGAAATCCAGCGGTCAAGTCAATTGAATAGACTCCTAGATAACGCCGAGAACCTGCTGATCTACGAATTGAACAAGGTCACACCTCTTTACAATGAACAATTAAAAGACAAGTACAGTCACGGTAGACCCTTTACAGTCATAAACGCTGGAAACAACCCTGCAGATTTGAAGACCCAATATTCAGTATCGTGATTTGGCAGCAATCTAGGAATAGGAAAGCGCAACTCGAAAATACGAGTTCTGCTATCGATGCCTCTGAAAATGCAGAGCTGTCATGGTAGTTTGAGATTCTCGTAGCCTAAATAGCACACGCGTTTTCCAAATGTATCAGCAATGCAAAATTTTATAAATTAGAAGCTTGCAATATATCAGCAACCCACTCAAGGGAGATCATCGATGAGAATAAACGGCAAGCAGGAGCAGATATTGTTCTATCTTTACGAGTTAAGAAACACGCCGGAAAGAGGGGTTGGACCGGATCCCCGCCTAACTACTCAAGGCATAACAGAAGGCACCCAGATACCCATTGGCAACATTATGCCGCTTCTGCAGGGTCTTGTTGATAATGCTTTTGTGCGACCTCTCTTGATTGGAGGCAGAACTTTTCATTACTTAACCCAAAAAGGAACAAACCAAGTGGAAAAGGTCCAGGAAAACTCTTTCAGTGTAGGGATTGACAGAAGTGGCCTCGGACTAGGCTTCAGAAAAAGTGAAACCCGCGGAGCCAGATACACTCCCTCGAGAGGAGAGACAAGTTGAGCCTGAATATTAGGGACCAACTCGCTTCTAGCGACAAGGATTTCTTGACTTGTTTGCTCAAAATGGAAGAAGCATCGATGTACACTTTGGCAAAGAGTACTGACTGGTCCTATGCGGCAATATTCGCTAGCGCCAAGAAACTTGCTTCTTTGGATTTGATAACTAAATCCCGAGAGGAAGATGCTAACAAAAAACGACGCAAGATAATTTATACGCTTACAAAACTAGGACGCGAAATCGCATTAACTGTCAGCGCATCCTTGAAAGCATCACCGCAAATCGAGACTACAGAATCAGTTCCCAAACCACTAGGAAGCGTCGCAACAGATTTCGTGCTACTGCAGAAAAGAGAGACAGCAGAGCTAGATTTCAAACTCACACTGGATATTGGCAAGAATTCCAATTTTGCTGATATAGCCAAAGACATTTTTGCTATGTCCAACTATGGAGGTGGATACATAGCCTTCGGATTCCTTGAAACACCGACTGGAGCATTTGACCCGATCGGTTTGCCGGAGGATTTTCATATTGATCAAGCTACTCTCCAGGAAAAATTCAACTCTTTCAGCAACGAACCGATCGAAATTGGCTACGAGGAAGTCGAACGGAGAATCAATGGGAAAAACAGAAAATTCGCATTAATTTACGTTCCTTCATCGAGGACTGTACTAAAACCGACTAAAGCAGGAGTATATTCTGATCCAGCGGGCAAATTGAAAAAGTCTTTTTCAGAGGGGGACATTTTTGTCAGGAGAGGAACGCAAAGCATACGTGCAGACCTTAAAGAAGTTGAATCCATAGAAAAACGCGCTAAGGAAACGGAATACAAAATTAGTCTGCTCACAGGAAAGCCCGACAAAGTAAACGAGAACCTTTTTGGAAATTTCTTCAAGTCTCTAGAAATTCCTCAAAAAGTCTTTGAAGCTGTACTGCCCCCAAATATACAGTTTAGGTTCTTTGAAATAAAAGAAACCCCATTCGTCCGTGTTGGAGAAAGGATTTATTCCTTCTGCGATGTAAGCGCTGGATTGATCGGAAACTACATACAAAAAGACTCCTTCATTTCTCATGACGTGTCTTACTTTATTGAATCTCAAGCTCGCAGAAACATACTCATTTGGCTACTCAATCAAGAGGTAAAACATGAAGCCCTAAAAAGAGGACTGAAGTACGATCGATACGACAAGAAAGTGTATTTTTTCCCCACTGATACTCCAGTAAGATACGAAACCTGGGAAGGACGCTACAAGAAATCGACCAGACTCGTAGCCAAACAAAACTACATAAAGCAGCTTAACTCGGTTTTGTTCATCCATTTTTCCGCTTCGATATCATTTGGTTTCATAGGAGACCAAATATACCTTAAGATTCTACCGCGGATAGTTCTGACCACAAATGGCTACGACACCGTTCAAAGTTTTCGTGAAGGTGCGATAAAAACACGATTAACCTACAACCAATACAATTATGCTTATTTCAACCTTGTCCTATTCTGGGTTTCAAGATTCCTGTCAAATGATAAGAAGAGGATAGAATTTGGAAGCAGAGCCTTTGCCTCTCGAAAACCAGTAACAGTCACCTTGAACGTCGGCATTAGAAGCGACAGATCAACAAAGGAATTTTCACACCAAAAAGAGGACTTTCTTTCTTTCGAAACAATAGAGGAGGAGATTGACTAATGAAAATTCAAGCCTCTTACATAGAAGAACCAGACCTTATTTTCGGAAACCAAAGAGAAGAAAAGGATCCAAAAACGGGACTAAAATACTTTGGACCTTATTTCTCACCAAACGAAGAAACACCCTCTCCCACGCAGATCAGAGTAGGAATCATTGGAAATAGCATCACGGTTGCACTCGCAAAGCAGATACTGAAGTTGCTAGGCGAAGAAATAAAGAGCAACGAAACCAATCCTTGGGTTTTCCCTGATTTCCCTGGCTTCCGATTAGATAATGCAATCCAGTGCAGTTTCGTTTCTTCAGATATATGGAACGCCACAATCACAGACTCGGAAATCAAGCATATTCTCGCGATTTGGGATATAAATGAACGGATAGCAGCAGCCAGCGATCTTTTCGCAGAAAAAATCGGTAAGATAGCACTCGAAGACTCACTCCCCCATGTCATAGTTTGTGCTCTCCCCAGAGAACTAGAAGAGTATTGTGGCATATCTGAAAGGACAAGAGGAGCCAAAAGGCCAAAGTTTACAGAATTGGAAAGAGCAATCGAAGAGATGAAGAGAGAAGGCCAGACTTTCTTGTCGGAATGGTGTCTGGAAGTTGAAGTTGAAGTCGTAGAGAAATCTTCTAGGAGTTATGACTTCAGAAACGCTCTCAAGGGAAAAGCTATGAAATTTAATATCCCAACTCAAATTCTAAGAGAAACAACAGCAAGGTCGATACTAGATTATCCTGAGTCCAAAGGTAAGATCCGCCAACCCCCTGCGACTTTTGCGTGGAATCTATCCACGGCGCTCTACTACAAGGCCCACGGACGACCGTGGAGACTAGCAAAACTGACTGTTGGCACTTGCTATGTAGGAATTTCGTTTTATAGGAGTCTATTGAATCCCAATCAGAATCTCGAAACTGCAATGGCTCAAGTGTTCACTCATAGCGGAGAAGGTTTTGTCTTGAGAGGAAGCGATGTGACAGTTGATAAACAAACAAGAGAAGTTCACTTGACAAAATCTCAATCGTTTGATCTCTTAGCGAACTCTATTAAGAAATACTCTGACAAAGTAAACACCTTGCCTAGCCGTATCGTCCTTCACAAGACGTCGTCCTTTTCCAGTGAGGAAATCGAAGGCTTCAACGAGGCAGTGGGAGCGATACCAAAGGATTATGTGGCTATTTCGAAGAATACGGACCTAAGATTCCTTCGAACAGGGAAATATCCTGTTCTCCGAGGAACACTCGTTTCATTGACTCAGAACCAACATCTACTCTACACAACTGGATACACACCTCGGGTTCGCACCTATCCTGGACCAAGAATCCCCAAACCCCTTCTTATAACCCATCAAGGTGACTCGGAAATCGAATTAATCTGCAAAGAAATATTAGGTCTCACTAAACTCAATTGGAACACAACCGCTTTCTCTACAGAGTCTCCAATTACTCTAGAATTTGCACGTCAAGTTGGAAGAATTCTATCCGAAGCAGCCAAGGATGTCGTGTTACGAGATCATTACAGGTTTTATATGTAAAACATTGTTCATTACAGGGAAAGGCTATGATGGGCGAAGAAAACGCATGGCAGAAGTAGTGGCAATAATAGGAAAAGTCATCTTCACAATCGTGTTGCTGTTCGTTTTCATAATAGGATTATTGGTCGCAATAGACCCAACAGACATTGGCATTATGATTTTCGAAGCCTTCAAAATCGCTATTCCAAATCCGATGGTCGATCAATTTATCTTAGAACTACGCATCATTGGTGTGGTGTCTTCAATCGCGGGAATCGTGGGATTCTTGATGTCGATATTCTTTTTGTGGAAGGAATAAGCAAGCTAGACCTTCGATTTAACCACACGTTCAGCTTCACACTTGATTTCATTCAAATGATTCCTGAGAACTGCCAAGTCTTGAGGGGCAGAAGGGTCAATATACGTTTTACCAACTATTCTTCTAGCTTCTTCTTCTGAACGAGGATTAGTGACTTCTGCGTGACTAACCAGATTACGGACATATCTGTATCTTTGCAGAGATGGGTGATTGTCTGGGTATTCATCTTCCAAAACGAGGTAAAACTCCCGTATTTGTTCGATTATATCTGAAGAGGCGATTCCACGTCTATAATGTGAAAGTTGCCGAGCCAGTTTCTGATTCCTGTTCTGCAATACGTCTGAAAATGAAGCTGTCGTGATGTCAACATACTGTGGTTTTGCCAGCAATGTATCAAGGGTCATGAAAGCATGACCTTCTCTTACGATTCCAGGCGGGCCGGTTTCAATGATCTGTGTCAAACTGCAAGAGACACCACGACCAACAATGTAGGAGATCAGGTCAACGCAGCGATTGGCCAATAGTTCAGAATATGCTATTGCATCAACAAAAGACAAATCAGATGTCGTGATTTCGATTGACGTAATGTATTTGTTGTTTCCCACTTGAGTAACAAGTCTCACTTCGGGAAGATCCTTAACATCCGCAACGACGACTCCGTCTGGCACAATTTTGAAAACAGCTTTCCATTTACAGATTTTCGTTGATTCTCCTTTCATATTCAATAGAGAACCACCAAGTATCACATAGCCCGTCTTCTTAATCTGTTTTCTCGTGTCAGTGCGCGCGCATGAACAAGTTTTAAAAACAAAGTTGCCAAATGGAGGGACAAGGCGTTTTCCTTGCATTGCCCTTATTGTGATAGGGAAATAGTCGACTCTGGACTTGTGCAACCGCTTAGACCATTCCAAATCCTTTTCGATGAGAGCGGAAACCCAAAAGGGATAGGCGACATCCAGCACAAGGTTTCTGATTTTTCGGAAATCTATGACAGGGTTGTTAAGAACATAATTGTTGGATCTGTCAGTCTGGATGAACAAGTATTCAGATTGAATGTCGCAACTCTCTTGCCTTCATTCGGCATGACTCGAAGAGGCCCTTTCCATGGGATTAGAGTCAAGAAGAACACCATAATAGACCCAAAACATGTGCTTGACAAATGTTGGATACAGGTCAAAGATGGATTGGAGGAGCTCAAGAAAGTAATGATCGAAAACAATATACATGACAGGACTCGAGCAATTCTTGAATTGCCTCAAGAATCAAGGTATTCTGTAGTTTTGAAGGCATCTGAGCTGTTCGACAAACTAGAATGGACCATGATAAATGGCAGCGACGTAGGACGAGTCGGAGCAAGCAAGATTCTCTTCGCAGTCCTCCCTGAAATTGCTCTTCCGGTCGATAATGCCGAATGGGACCACGTGTTCAGAACGCACAGTTACGGGAAAGTGCTTTCGACGATGATTGAAGAAATCAAAGAGTGGGAAGGAAAGTCCAAAATACAACTCGAAACCCTAGACTCGAAACTTCCGACAACCGTCACGTCAATTTACAATATAATGGCCATGTCCATAAGACTTAGCAGCCGCCTGCAATCACCTTAGCGCGCGCGGAATCCGAGTCCCTAGAACTTCTGTAGTGAATTTCGACAGTGCCCGTAATCTTGTCCAGGTTTGTTAAAACACTTCGGTTTGACTTCTTCTTGCCTTTTTCGAAGAGGATCCATTTACCTGTTTGGTCAGGCAGCCTCTCTATCGTCTTCCTGAAAGCTGCAATAGGCGACCAACGTTCGACCAGCAGATAATAGTAGAACAGAGTGCTGAAAATGGCTGAGTTAATCCATGGGACTTTGTGCAGAGGCGCAACATAGTATCTGCATCCAGTCTTCCAAAAGGCGTTAGCAAGGTCTTGGCGGCCAGCCTCACATGCCGTAGCCACTATGATATACGGCGCATGGCCATTCTTAGGCCACAACCTTGTTGTTCCCGTCTTGTCTTTCCTGTAAATGTCTGAAGGTTCTAGTTCCAACCATATTCCTGCTTGTATTCTCGTTTCTGTTGGCTTCCCTTCTTCATCATGAGCACTGCCATGGGCTGAGACGTGAATGTATCGCTCCTTTGCGTCTCTGAGAGTTTGAAGAAACTTCTCTTTGGCTTTCACGGATTTAGGAGTCGATGATATCGCTCCATTCCAATTGTACACTCGCAGTAGTTCATGCAGAAAATTGCTTTCAGATTTGTGTTCTCGCGACGGAGAAGTGGTATCAACGATCAGAACTCGGTTCTTTGTCTTGTTCAGCTCTGAAATCCATCCGGCGACTTTCCGCTCATATATATGAGTAACGTGGGAAATCCATAATGCAGGAGTGAGGCCTGCCTCAGCGGATTCCTGAGGAACCCCCAATAGCAGGTTCTCTTCAATGAGTTTTTTCTGGCCTTCAGTTAGGGGTGTGCTACGTCCATATTTCTTGACCGTCAATTCTTGAAGCTGTCTAGCAACTTGTGTTCTCGGTATTCCGGTTTTGCTTTCAATCCATAAAGAATCTTTTATATCCAAAGGTCTTTCGAGCGGAGCTCTCAGCCACAGCTTCTCAATTTTCTCCTTCTCTTTATCAGTAAGATGTTTCTTCTTTGGCATCATATCTTCCCCGGCGTTGACGTTATGATGTTATGACGTCGTGTCGTATAAAGCATTTAGGGCTATGTCATCAAAATGCTACCAAAGGGCTATTATGCATGAGAAAAAGAAGAACGACTGTTTACATTGACGAAGACGTTTGGGACAAATTCATGAAATACTTGGTCGAAAAGTACGGCAAGACTCATGGCGGCGTCATTTCTGAAGAAATTGAAAAGGCGATTCGACTTCTCACCAAGAGATAGTGATGTTGACATTCAGAGACACTGTCTATCCACATTTCTCGGTCGTATCAGTGCGAAATCATGTGCACGCAGAACGCGCGCTTAGAGTGGTAAACTCTGCTTCTACTATTTTGGTTCGTCTGCAGTTCGCAATCGCTCCAGAGCATATTCAATTGCGTGGGTTCTATTAGCAAATCGTTTCGTTTTAATCTGAGAGTCTATCCACAAAAGAAGATTCTCGTCCAGGGCTATACTTGTCTTGACTTTCTTTCCCACTAAACTACCCTCAAATACCTCATAGTACCGCAAAGTATATAAGAACGATTACCCCATGGCAATATATTGGGGTATTGCAGGGTATGAACAATCAAAGGGGAAAACGGTACGCCACTGCCGCAATCTATGCCAGTTCCTCTTTATCAAAACCCAAGTCCGATGTTGGCATCAGAAAACAGGTGCTTGACTGCTGGAATTTTAGTAGTGAAAGAGGATGGAAAGTCAAGCATGTTTTCATAGACCTCAGCGAAAATCGAAGTTTGATGGACAGAACGAATTTTCAGAAAATGATAAAAGAAGCAAGAACTGGAAAATTCGATTTTGTCGTTCTCTGCAAGCTCGAAGACCTTTGTGGTTCCCCGTCTGATTTGGCCGATGTTACCGGACTATTGAGGCAGTCAGGTATTTCGTTTCGCAATGTGGGCGAATAGGATGGTAGATCAATTGGTGAGCCCAAGTGGCACCGAAGATAATTCTGAAACCTATGAAGACCACGCAGGGAAGAATGAAAATCGAAGTCAACACGCAATTCGGGCAGCCATTTACGCTAGGATTTCTTCGTCCAATCAAAAAAACAATTATAGCATCAACGAGCAGATTGCGTGTTGCCGAAAATACATAGACCAGAAAGGTTGGATTACTCATTATTTGTTCTTTGATGAGGCAGAGGGTGGGAGCACTGTCGAAAGACCAAAGTTTCAGTTGATGCTTGAAAAGGCCAAGGCAGGGTGTTTTGATGTTATAGTTGTGTGGAAATTGGATCGCTTTTGTCGTTCGCTCGTGGATTTGGTCAACGTGGAGAGAGCTCTCCGTGAAAACGGAGTGTCTTTGTGCAGTGTTACGGAATTTCTCGACACGACCTCAACTATCGGGCGATTCAATTTCCGAACAATCGGAAGTGTGGCTGAACTGGAACGCGAACTTATCGGAGAAAGAGCTAGGATGGGACTGCACGCCTTAGCCAAAAAGCACAGGTGGCCAAACGCTCATCCACCACTCGGATACGAAAGATTAGGCGACGGGCGGCTCAAAGTAACTGGAAAAGAAGCAAAACTAGTGCGAAAGATCGCCAGCATGTACCTCAATGAGAAATCAATGCCGCGCCTGGCATTCCTGCTAAACAAAGAAGGCATTCAGACCAAGAATGGCAAGCAATGGACCGCAGCTACCGTTAGAGACATCTTAACAGACGAAATTTATGTTGGAACATATGACGTTGCAGGCGTCAGAGAATACGTGCAAGAATACAGAATACTCGATGACAGTGTTTTCTTGGCGGTTAATGGTACAAGACTAAGGTGGAAGAGTGAAGGAAACAGGAAACCATCGATGCCTGAAGATAGGAAAAGTGAAAAAATCGAGAAAATGTTCGGGAAATATTTCGAGCTCCTGAGAGGGATGAATAATAACGATCCAAATTGAAAACACAAGAAAGAAACGCCGAGCACAAAGCTGTCCAGAATGCAAAAGTCAACGTATAGCTGAGCGCGTGGAAGAAGACTGCAGTGTATGCTTGGACTGCGGATTCGTAATTTCCGCTCAAACTGCCAAATTTATTATGGAACGAAAAGCAAAAACAAGCCAGCACGTCCATGTTCGCCGAAACTCACACTCGGTTCAAGCAGCATCACTTATTGATAACAAAGAATCAAATCAAGAAAAAATTCTCGATGCTTTCGAGAGATGGAAACAGGTTAAAATTTGGGATTCGACAGAGAAAAACTTGGCGTCAGCCCTTGGATACATGACTAAAATCGCAGCTGATCTTTCGTTGTCCGATGATGCGCTGAAGAAAGCGACATTAACGTATAAAAGAATCATACAGAAGGGACTGTTAAAAGGGAGGTCAATGAAAGCCATATGCGCAACCGCAGTTTACATAGGCTGCAAACAGTGCAAAGTAGCAATAACAATACGGGACTTAGCTATTGTCTCAAAATTAAGCCTGAAAAAAATAAGCCATAGTTATAGATCAATCTTTAAGCGTCTCGCACTGCCCATGCAAACGACAAGTATTGGCAATCACGCATCTGAGATTGCAACCAGACTTCAATTATCTGCACGAACGAAGGATGTGGTTGAAAAAACCGTCGAAGCCTTGGATGGTTCTAGATCCTTTGCAGGAAAAAGTCCTACTGGATTTGCGGGCGCGGCGATTTACTTGGCCTCGTTGTTAACTGGAGAAAGAAGAACACAACGGGAAATAGCTGAAGTCGCCCGGATAACAGAAGCAACCATCCGAGCACGATGCAGAGAAATCGAAAAGCACCTCATTTTCAGTTTTCAATTGTAACCAAGCAACTATTCCTACGCTCATTTATCCGTAGCCTGTATGCTTCCTTTTTTAGTCTCTCAGGATTTTCAAATTGTGCGTTGTAGGTCCAAATGATTTCTTTCAATGAAGAACGGTTTCGTTTGAAGTTCTTCCAGCCGGCGGATAACCTCTACAACTGTTTTCACGGGGTCTCTGGTTGCGTCGGTTTCACTCAAGGAGTCGAAAGCTTCCTTGGTGAGCTGATACCCTGCTGAGATTGCCGTTTCAACAGCTTTCTGAAGGCATGTTTTGTCCATTTTTTGGGATTGCTTGAATGAATCATTCGACAGTTTCGAAATGGGTTGCTCGCCTTTGACGTAATCCTCACTTTTTTGATTTGGAATTTCATTAGTTTGTTCTGTTGCCCTGTTTGAAGTAAATTGGAACAAGGTCCCGCAACGTCGGCATTCGTATTCAATTGAACCATCAAGAGCTAAGGTCTTATTGTAATTCTCAGTCGATCTGCATACTGGACAGCTAGTCAATTTCTTGAGAAAATGTTTAAGTTCCTGCCCAGAAGGAATAGGCTTTTCGTATCTGCAATTTTTGTTTTTGCACAAAAAATTTGGAACATTAAGTCCCAAGATGTTCTTAGACCCGTTACCCGCCATCAGTGAGCCGCATCTTGGGCACTCGGGCTTGAGTTCTCTAAGCACAGAAACGATGTAGTCCAAACCATACTCGCGGGCAAAATCATCCAAAATTGAATAGGGCTTTCTCTTACCCCTTGGTTTGCGTCGTTTAGCTTTGGCTTCGGCCTGGCTTTGGACTTTATCCCATAAATCCTGTGGAATAATGCGTAAGTGTGGTGCTTCGATTTGGGTTTTGCCGTATCTTGGCATACCAATAAACGCAGGGTTTTGCTCGATTGTCTTGAGCTTACTAACTGTAATTAGACCGATTTTGTCCGAATACTTCTGGTTTATCTGCTGTGCAGCCCTCTTGTAGTCGCCTGTATTAGCAATGATTTGGAAAAGGTCACGCACCATTGCTTCAAGGTCGAGCCGCTTTTCTAAGAATCCGTTTGCATTCACTCGATACCCAAAAGGCGGTGGGCCAACCCACTTGCCTTCTTTAAACTTTTCAATTTTTCCTTCCTGCGTTCTATTCCCAATTCGGATGCTCTCAGCGTGCCCACGATAGCACTTTATCATAACGAATAAGTATTGAATGGGGTCGTCAAAGTTGTATTCCTCATTAATATCGCTGACAATGACCCCCATTTTCTTGAGTTTATGCATCAAGTAAGGGGTTTCAATGACGTCTCTACCCAGCCGGTCCAAGTCATAAACATAAACGAAATCAATTAATCCTTCACGAGCAAGACGTATGAGCACTTTCAGACCTTTCCGTTCAAAGTTCCTGCCCGATTCAACATCCTCGATTGGTTCAAGAGTCGCTATAACGCCGTCATTAGTCATTTTTTCCTTTAAACGGTTTGTTTGGCTTTGTAGGCTGTAACCGTTGTCTTTTTGATCATCAGTGCTTACTCTCCTGTAGATAACTCCCCGTTTCTTGCCTGATTTGCTTGAGATGATTAGATGCACCACCTAAAGATGAAATGTTGAAAAAACGGAAAAAGAAAGGATGATTTGTAATTCCTTCTGATGAAAAAGAGACTCGATGAGTGCGGTCTGGAGGATGATTGGAATGACGATTTGGGGCGACGGCGACTATTCAAATCATGCCTTTCTACAAGGAAGAACTCTAGAACTAACAGATGATGTATTTCTACGTTTCGAAAAACACATAGCCCAAGCATGATAGGGCGACGCATGGCAGCGGCTCTCATGCTTTTTATTTCGGGTTTTCGAAAAGTATTTATGAAAGCATGATTTCCCATCCAAAATTCACCTTTTGAGAGAGCTTAACTGTAGCCAGGTTTTTAATCGTGCCAGAAACGTCAAAACGTCGATGTTCGAATCTTCGGCAAGGAGCACGTCGCGAAGCGGCGAGCTATGTGGAAGGCGTTCTAGAGCGTATTTCTTTAATGGCTCAATGTTCACTGTATCAGATTTTCCTGGACTCACCGGCCAGGTTTCGTTCAGCGTCGACTGACTTGTGTTTTTGCGTCTTTGCTGGACGCCTGGTGTAAGCGATCTGTGAGTTGGTTTCTCTTTCAAAAGATTGCGGATACTGACTTGGGCTAACTCGCGATCGCAACGCACAGTTTCAACTGTATCTTTTTGGCCAAAGCCTTTGGAGTTTTTCATATATTTCCGTGGTTTGTCGCAGCAACCTCACGACCCTTGACTTGGAATTGGACAACAACTTGGTGACCGTTAATTTTCGGATTGAATGGACCCGCGTCGATCACTTCAACGTTCCCGACTACCGGGAAGGCACGCTTCGTCTCAGCCGATGCAATGCGAATGAGCTGCACCTTGTCTGGCACATAACCATTTATGATGATGCTCTTCCGGATTGTTTGCGTAGTAATTCCTCCCCCTCTTTTTGAGAAAACAAGTAAAGGATTGGTTTATCCGAGCGGCTGTCCTTCAAGACACACCTGATTCCTTGAGTCGGATTGCTACGGTTCCAGCGCTGGACCGCCAGTGTAGCCGCTCGTGGCGACGGAAGTGAGGGATTGGACTTGCTCAGCGTGATTTCCAGTGCTTCGTCTGGCTTCAGGGTTAAGGCTTGTTTAAACCACCCATCATATGTTTCAAGATGCTTTGGACGGCCTTTGATTTTCTCGATTTCCGTTTTTTTTACCACTTTGATGCTCATTATCACCACGACGTCGCAACTACCTCGCGCACGCGGCTACTGCCAATACCTTCTGCGAGTTACTATTCAATTAACACCGTTGCTTATTTAAGGTTTGTTGCTACTACACTACTTCAACAACGTTTATGTAATAGTCTTTGCATTGATAGCGTAGTCAGTGTGAATGGCGAGTGAGGATCTGAATAGAGGAATGAGCGCGCGCTAGAGAAAGGAAGCAAGCAAAAAATGGTTTGGCTATCATCTCACATGCTCGTTTTTGAGCTGGAAAAAGATGATCTGGAAAAGGGCACGCATACCCCTTGGGACACGAAGCTTGTGGGAAGAGAAAGAATTGGTGATTGCGGAAGAGGGCAAGATATGGGGGCGGAGTACAAGCTAACCAGGTGAAAACATGCTGGACATTAAAAAGTGGGTCGCCTTGTTCATAGAACAATACAGGTTTGAAGCGTTGAAGCTGGGCCCGAAAGACAAGACATATCTCGAACCCTACGTGAAAGAACAGCTTTTGTCGCCTCCCTGCGAGGTTGACGTGGTGATATTTGCGAAGCCTTTTTGTCTTGCATTGTTCTTCTTCTTCGGTCCCCGCGTCCATGACCGTCAAGTGTCCCTACATAGTTCACGCTGGGCGGGAATCCCCGTTTTACTGGGCAAGTTGAAAATGAAGCACAGTGCACAGGTTGACTTGAACAAGCTCAAAGATCTAATGGATCGCATGTCTAAGAATATCTCTGGAAGTAGCCTAACAACTGGTCCGAAACCCATTTACGGCATTGACTTCATACCAAACGTGTGCTGCATATACTTCTATCAAGACCTAAGAATAGAAGCATGGCCCTGGAACCCAGAAGGCCATTCGAAACCCTCAGATGTCGCTAGCAGGGTGTTCCATCTAAACTATTGCCAAGCCGTCGACGAGGCAACAAGCGGGGAAATACTTGAGGCAGCCTGGAAAGAGCTTGAGAAACTAGGATATAAAAAAGTGGACTGGCAAGGAAAGTGAAAAAGATGGACAAAGGAAGCAGGGACAAAGCGCGCGCCCGGGAGTTACCATTCCCAGACTGTAATTTATACCGAAATCCCCTTTTTTTCTATTTGACAACTGATAACACAAAAGATGGAGATTTCTCCCGAAGTCCTAAGTAATAGTTGGCTTCTTGGTTATGATATACCAGATGGTGGAATATCAACCCTTGAATATAGGCCTTATGAAAGTGTAGGCTTCTCCCTTTTTCATTGGCAGTATTGGCATTTTCCTTTTATTATGTTGCCCAATTCAATGGATTTGATGATTTCTCCGATGTCTTGCTTCACTTTCTCAAGTTGGTTGTCATAGGTTTCTTTTTGTCTAGCCGCAAAATGCTCCATTCTTTCTCCGTATCCTCCGTTATTAATTAAATTGCTAAACGAAAGTTGGGTTTTCTTAATGATCTCTTCGTCAGGACTCCGTGCAAGATTCATATTCCACCAACTGTAGCAATAGATTTTCTTATCAACATAAGTTGTGGGTTGTATTTTGCCACTTCCAATAAACTGTTTCGAATTGCGTTTGAGTCTGTAACAAATTTCGTCATATGCTGCTCTTATGAACGCAGTAGGACATAGATACTCAAATGGTTCATCTCCAGAATAATCTGGACACCAGTAAGGTAAGTCTATCTCTTTCTTAACTAGAATCCTAATTTCCTCAAATATGCTGGCTAACTCTTCATTTAATTCTAGTGTGATTTGTTTTAGCTTGTCCCAATCACTAAGGAGTTGATCATAACTCTTGAGATGACTCATTGCTTCCTCATGGAATTGAAGATCCTTTGGATCTCTAGGTTTTGATGGAACCACTTTGCCAATTTCCCTTGAATAGAATGCGTCAATTTTGCAATATTCATCGTTATATTCTCCAATCTTGCTCAACCATGGTTTGAAGAAACTATCATTAAGCTTTGCAGAATGCTCCATTTTGCTTCTTCTTGTTTCAACCCATCGCTCACCATAGTATTTTGCAACAACAAAGCTGATAACGGCACTTCCCACAAGACTAATGATAGCAGTCAATAAATTATCCATTTTTGAATCCTCACACAACTACTATGCCGCCTTTGATATTTTAATAAAGCCTAGATCACACTTTCAGGGCCTACAGTTAAGACGAAAGTTGTTAGAGCTAGGTGGTTAATAAGGACGAATGGAGAATATTCCTATTAGGTTACGAACCTAACGTGTTTGAAAAATGTTCGTCGAAGAAATTCAAGAAATTGCAAATACTGTCCATTAGTTCATTCAAATCCGGCATCTCTCTCATAACATATTCTACTACGGCATTTCTGTCGGTACCTTTGAATACCGCTTTTCCCTTCAACACTGTTCCAGAGTCTGGTTTGAATGCTTCCACATAACAATTTTCATCTCTGTGAGTTACGAGTTCATTTCGGGTTGTTCTTAGCTTATTGTCAAACCAGTCTGTGCTTTCTATAACATATTGGACATATTCTTTATCTATTATTTCACCTTCATCAGAGAGATTTCTGATTTTTTTCTTGAGTTTTTCAAACGAACGAAATTTCTCCTGCTTAATCTTTTTTGTCGATATCTTTTTCCAAAAGAAAGTTGTTAAGTGAGCTACTCTGTCCATCAAGATTCTTGCATTGAGGATAAAACAATTGGTATCGAGATGGATACAATCGAGACTACGACTCAGAAGCCTATGAACTGTCATATTGTTTTTGAAGTGTTCGACAGTTCCTTCTTCGATTTGAGGCTGGCTCTCATAGAAAATTCTAAAATCCTCTTGCAATCGTCCCCATAGAATCTTCAAGTAACGCCATTCTATGAGAAAATCGGAACGAGTCATGTGAAATTTCTCTGCTGTAACATCGTAATGCTCATCGAATTTTCTGTCTAGTTTTTCTAATGGATAAGTCCAGTCCCTGTCTTTCAAAAACATCATGTGCTTGCTTTCCATTATACCAGTCTATTGGGTTCAGCTATAACTTTTCCGCAATCACGTCGTCTGGGTTGGTTGGTTGGGGTAAAGTTTTATCTTGTGTGTGTGCCTGACGACGGATGCGTGGTAAACAGTGGCTTCTGAAAGAAATGAGGTAGACTGGGACGAAGCTGGACACACAAGGTATGGGCAGAGTCCGTACTATGAATAATACAGTAAGGCTACTATGTCAAAGTACGCACTCTTAGCGTCTCTGAAGAACGAGAAGCATGATTAATGGTATTATGCGCCTGAGAGAAAGAAGAAACGGAAAAGAAAGAAAGTATAATTGTTTGTGTGAACAACGTTTTTTAATCACCTGATACACAGATTTACAAGGAAAATGTAACATGAAAAGGGCATTAGTTGTCGTCTCTATCGCTTTTGTGTTAGCCAGTCTTTGCGTAGCTTCAGTTCAGGCAAAAAGCACAACTTACCACATTGAGCCAACAAAAGAAGCTACAGAAAGTATAGTGCTCGACGTTTCGGATAGTGCAGTTGGGAATGTATCGATTGACAACGGACTGATAGATTTCTACGTCACAAATCCTTCAGGGCACTCGATTCTTCGTTACAACAGTACAACATTCGAGCTCTTCAACTTCACCGCCGTGGAAAAGGGAGCTTATACCATGCATTTTGCTAATGCAAATCAAGAAGGAAATGTGACAGTATTATTGAGCTACTGCGTCAACTTCACAATTACTGTTCATGAAAACATCAATGTTGGCACCAGCACAGGGGTTGCGAACGTTTTAGGCAGTCCAGTGCTGCCAGTACCATTCGATTGGACGTGGTTAATACAGACATTTGCTTCTCTACTGCTGCCAATTGGCAAGGCGCTTGGCGCATTGCGGAAGTACTTGAAAGACCGTGGTTGGGAAAAAAAGTACAAAGGAATTGTTGTCATTAAGCCTCTCTAGCCACTAGGCGCGCGCTTGCCATTGCTCAACGCTTTCCACAAATTCTTTCATGCACTTCTTGCAAGCTACAGTCTCGCCCACAGAGTAGACGATCTGTGGGACTATTCCGTCCTTGGCTCCAGTCCTCAACACGGCATACTCCTTTCTCGTAGAGTAGAAGGCGTGTCCGTAGTGTTCGAGATCTATTTCGACAGCGTACCAAAGAATATCGAGGTATCTCTGCCAACTCAGTTTTGCGAACGATACTGCAGGAGTTGTACCATCACATAGTTTATGTAAACGGTCTGGAAATGCCAAAGAGTAAAGAGGAAAGAGCTGCCAACAGCTATTCGAAAGTTTTTATGAGCCGACATTCCATAAGCCGCTGACGAATGTTGTGCGTTTGTGACTCTGGAAAAAGACAAAACAAGCGGAAATGGAGATATCTCCCGAAGTCCTCACTAATAGTTAGCTTCTCGTCAAATCTGATATACCAATTGAGATAAAGGCAAAGCTCTAATATAAGCTTTCTAGCGTACGCTAAACGTATTCAAATGTCGCAAAAAGAGGCATGATAAACTGTTACACTAGTTTACAAATTGGATTTGCTTCAAGGATTCTTTTTTCAATTTCATTTCTTGACAATCTATTTCCTTTTAATATATGTACAACCGCTTTAAACAATTCAGATGTAGGTAAAACACATATCTTGAAATCTTGACCAAACTCTATTTCATTTGGTTCAAACATAAGTCTTTTTTTAGAATCCAATGTCTCTGCACGCCTAAATTGATTGGGTAAGAAAATGCCTTTTACTTTTTTCTTTTCCTTCACGCGATATTGGTTGACCCATTTAAAACACTGATTCATATCATCAAGCGAAGTTCTTTTTTCTCTACCTTTTACTTCCATTATGCCATGAACAAATTCGTCAGTGGTTTTAAGATCAATAACCCAATCTTCTAGTTCCCTAGACCTTCCCCCACGAACCTCTTCAAATCCTAATAGAATGAAAGCATCTTTGACGGCATCCTCTAAAGGTTTAGCGTTAGTCCAAAGCAATTTTCTGTATTTTTCCGTTTGAGCTTTTTCTTTGTTTAGTTTCTGAATTTTTTTGGTCGTTTCTTCAATTATTTTGTTTTCTTCATAAATCTGCCGATTTAGTTCAGCTATTCTTGGTAAATGTACCTCTAAAACCCAGTCAGGTTCCTCTTCCTTAAATTCCATTCCTCTTAAAGAATTAACCAATACTTCAACTGTCTCGGTTGATGTGATTCTTGTAGGAGGAGGTAAGAAAATGATTTGTCCAGTTTCATGTAAAATTCCCCCGTTTCTATCTAATATTTTAAATTTGGATGCGAGACCAATCGACTGACAAGACACATTTAATATTTCAAGAGTGTGACTCTGCTCAAGAGAATTTATCTGTCGAGAAAAAGGATATTTTTCAACGTCCCATCCTGACTCAGGATTCAGACAATGCCAGAGGTAGTCAAGATTTATCTGATCAATAAAAAAAGCACAATGTTCTATGTAATTACAATACTCTACTATTTCATTAGGAACTTTTTGGGCGTCTAATGGATTAATACTATCAAAATCACAAGGTTTTACCTCGATTAATCTTGGCAAAACAGGAAGCATATCGGACAGGTCGCTAGCATTTTTGACGGACGTTGGAGAAAGAATTACATAAATTACCTTGCCCGCCATCATCAAATATCTTAGGTAATTGCGGATTTCATACTTTGGAATGCTTATATTAGAGGGGATTGTACTAAGGTCGATAATCAATTTATCGCTGTTAGCGATATTTGGAATATTTTCTTGCCAAGGTACACTTTTATCGGCATTAGATGCTTTTCCACCTATAACCCAGATTTTTTCTATTTTTTCAGACAAGATTACTCTTCCAATAGTATAATCCAAATTACATAAGAGGGTATATAGATAAGTATTTAGCGCGCGCTAGCTGGAGACGTCGCGCACACGTTCTTCGCAATGGATGCGTTCTCCACTTTAATTTCCGTTATGGTTTTGTTGTTACTAGAAGGACAGCGAATATTAGACTTCTATGAAAGATTTACGTAGGCGGGTTTTTGGTAAACGGCCTTGCTCGGATCGTTGGGAGTTAGGTGAGAGCCAAACGTCAAGCGCGGTCGGTTACTTCTTCATAGCCTGAATTACCTTCTCTCTGTAGGCCAAAAGATCGGCTCTGTTGACCTCTGTGAACAAGTCTTCGAATCTTTCAAAATCGATCTCGGCATTGTATTTTCCTTTGGTTTCAAGCTCTCTAAATCTTTGTGCATAGAAAACCTGGCCACAAGGTATTGCGATAATCAGAATGGCATCCTTCCAGAATTCTTTGTAGCATTGAATCAAATCGGAATATATCAGAACTGAGGTTTCCTTTGGTGCTCTCCGCATCTTTACTTCTGCAAGCATTACGTCCCTTTTTCTCTTATCATACACAACCAGATCTGGAGACGATCGAATCATCCTGACTGTTCTAGAATTCCTTAGAGCCTTGTCGTTCAAGTATTCCTTGATTTCAGAAAACCGTTCTTCATAGCCATTTAGATAGACAGAATATCCAGACTTCTGCAGCAATCCCCTAACTAGGTCCGTTATGACGTTGCCTTCATGCATCCCATTGAAGAAGTCCTTCAATGCAACCACGGGTTGTTGTTATCAAAGCCCGCGTATTTAATAGTATATGCACGACTTTTCGCGTGCGCTCAGGGCAAACGGCCTTACTCGCATCGTGTGGGAGTTTGGCGAAGCCAAACGACGGCAACAAGATGATGTTCATGATAGTGTTTGTGGAAGGGTCTAAGGGAAACCTGCGATACGGAGAACCGCTTTGCAAGGATGACTTAGCTGGTTGCCCTTTCTGCCGTATACATATACTTGAAAGATCACCATAGTGTAACTCAAACTTTTTTGCAGATTATGTGATAATCTAAATAGGCTCAGATCTAAGTAATCACGGGGGTTATTGTATGAAGGTCTTGCTGAAAATACGGTGTCGGGGGAAGCGTGGTTACGATATAAGTAGTGTTCCTTTTAAAAAGTTGGAGAAGGCTAGCAAATATAGAAAGAAGAGGCGGGAGCTGAAGAACGACTGGCTAATTCTTGAAGCCTTCTGAGCGACTCGATATGGTCTCCTCATGATAATTCAAACTCTATCGTTGCACACTTCAAGCCTTTTGATGGTTCTGCCTTGGATTGTAGGTTTCTAAGTGGCGTCTGTACGGTTTTGTGAAAGGAGATCACGTCAAGTGGGGGCAAGGTTTTCATAAAATGGATCGTTCTGAGATCAATGATTTAGAGAACAAAGGGTTGATCGAGTTACCAGAAAGGTTCAGCTATGCGTGATAGAATGTGCTAAGGTTGTGTGGTAAAACAAACTCTTAAATCGAAAGAATAATCAATTGACTGCGATGAAAGCCAAAGCAATTCTGCTATATCTAGGAATTGTCATAGATGTTCTTACGATCACGGAGTCCCTTTACAATCTTGGAAATACTAGAGTGGCTCTATTCTTCATTCGGCAGATCCACTGTTCTTTATTCTCTGATTATTCTAGGGACAGCCCTCATAGTTGTTTATTTCGTTGATTTGCGACTCGGAAAAAGAGGGTTCATTTTTTTCAGCGTACGAAGGAGACCAATGTGGGCAACAGGCGACTACGAATATACAACTGGGGACTACGGCGTTGAGTGGCACCAATTCGTGCCCCCCTTCTATGCACAACATGCTTTGCCTTGGGCGGATGGACCGTTTTGTCCAGAATGCAAAAGGGAATTAGAAGAAGAGAAAACTGGTCTGTTCTCTAGGAAAATGAGATGGTTTTGTCCGATGTGTAATACAAGATTCCCAATGCCGAAGGGTGAGGTTAAGGAGATGGTTGAGAAGAATTTTGCTGCTTATCTAAGGAAAAAAGGAAAAGTTTAGCGTGCCCTGTAACGTTCGCTGTGCGCCCGTTCCTTGGTGTTTCTCTTGGAGCGTTCTTCCAGTGTTTTGAATTTGACCTCAGCGCTCTTCATGGTCTCTAGATTCTCTTCTACCAGTTGCTTCAGGGCTTCTTTTTCAGTTACGCCTTTTGTCTTGGCAATCTCTTTGAGTTTATCAGAAATGTAGGGAGAAAATTCGGTTTTCAACGGGGACATCGCTGTCTACTTCGAGAACAAGGCTTACTTCACCAAAAGAGGATTTGACTAGACGGACAGTACTGCACGAGTTATACCATCACATGGTTTACACAAATGGCTTGGACATGTCCTCAGCAAAGGAAGAAAAAGCTGCTAACAGTTATGTGAGAGATTTTCTGGATCGGCGTTCTGTCGGTCAGCGCGCGCGAGAGAGGAGCTGAAAAACAAAGGAATCACATTTGAGATAAGAGTAATGACAGACTCAAAAATCAAAGGAGCGATTCTTGATAGATGGATACTCTCAGAGAGCGTCAACTACAATGTTACTTCTCCTGACGTTATGGCAAGGGGCAATACAGTGAGATACTGGCAACATTCAACAGACCACCGTTTGATGAATGGTGGAACGGCAGCAAGGATATCCTTGCAAATTGAGATGAGAAAGCATTATTAGATGACTTTGCTTTGAAGAGTTTCTCCATAAAGAGAGGTTCTAGATCCGAAGACTTGTTGCTCATGTAACTCATTTATACATAAACCATCCTTTAGATTTTGAGGACTTATGTCTGAAAGGACTAGAGAAAGGACACTCTATGAGTACATAGGACGAGTTTTCAAAAAGTACGGTTGCTCTTATGTTACTCAAGTTGGCGTTGGGGCAAAAGAACCTGACTTGATCATCGAGTTTGATGGATCGAGAGTGGTCTCAGAAGTGAAGATCGATTCGGAGATCAAGCTTGAAGATGCTATAGTGGATGCCAATGCAAAGGCGTTCTCTCTCAAAACGCCAAATGCGATGGCTTTGCTTTTTCCGAGAAGTGTTCGTGACATACCCACAACTGAACTTGAAAAGGTCTTTCCAAACCTACCAGTTGCCTCTGCCCTTGTTTTGACAGAATGGGCATCGAAAAGAGAAGCTTCGATGACCCTTGATAGTCTTGCCAGCCTTATCGTTGGTCATCATAAAGAATGGCTCAAAACAAAGACTCCAAAGGTTGATTATGGTCTGGTTGTTGACGTGGCGAGAGTTGGAATATCTCAGATTGGATCATACTTGAGAACGCATCTTTCACAAGAACCCATCCTCAATAGTGCAATGGCTGTAATTGGAAGATTTGACATCTACAAAAGTCTATTAGAGGATGTATCAGGGATTCCAGAAAGTGAGGCGAAACTGTACATAGCAGATATTGCTTCATATATTCTAACCAATCAGCTACTCTTTTACCAAATCGTTTCTGAAAAAATGGGATATGAAAAATTCCCCGATTTCAACCCCATATTGCCACCAACAGATTTGCTTGACACGATAAACAGACTATTTGAGAAAGTCAGAGCCGAATATCCAAAAATACTCGGACTTGACCTTTTTCCTCTACTCTCAGAAACAAAGGATCTGAGAATAATCTATTCTGTGGCAAGATTGGTTTCCGAACTGAAAATGCTGCGACCCCAACACATCCAAGAAGACCTGTTTGGCAGACTGTACCATGAGACTATTCCACCAGATACAAAGAAGAATCTGGGTGCATTCTATACGAAACCTGAAGCTGCAAAATTCTTGGCTACTCTTGCCATCGATAGATGGGATGCGAAAATCCTAGACCCTTCTTGTGGTTCAGGCACTTTGTTGGTCGAAGCTTATCAGAGAAAGGCAAAGCTAGCTCCTACGATGGAGAAGGATAAACTCGCTAGGAGATTCATCGAGAAAGACATCTATGGAATCGATGTAATGCACTTTGCTGCCCATATGACAACTATGAACTTGACTTCACAAGATATTCGTCTAAAACTTGAACCTAATGTTTTCAGTCGAGATGGAATAGAAACTATGGTCACTCCCATCAGTTCCACTCCTGCTGCTCACAGCACTGATCAAGCTCTTGACAGATGGATCGACTCAATGAAAGGAAGAGGTATCCCAAACGATTTTGACATAGTGATAATGAACCCTCCTTTCACTAGGAGAGAAAAGATACCAGACGAAATATCCAAGCTTCAGAAAATGGTTCCAACAGTCAAGGGCAAAACTGGATACTGGGCTTATTTTGTCGTTGCTGCTGACAACGTGCTGAGAGAAGAAGCAGTGCTTGCTGTGGTGATGCCTGAAGAATTCTTTGTTGGGGGAGCTGCCAAGAGTGTTAGAAAGTATCTTCTTGCAAGAGGCTACTCAATACGATTTGTTGTTAGAAGTGCAAAGGAAATCGCTTTTAGTGAAGCAGCACACTATCGTGACTATTTAATCGTATTCTCACGAGAGCCTAAGACAAGACCTCTCATAGTAATAATTCTAAAGAAGAGACTGAAGGAGATCGTAGGTCAAACTAATGATTTGATTGCCAAAATCAAAGAGTTTTCGATGTCGAATGCTCAAAGACTGTCTCTTGACGAGTTGGAAGGGATAAAAATCTCTGATGCCAAAAATCTTCTTTCCAGATACATAGGTAATTTGAAACCATTAATTGGTTTCAATACAGTAGAGGCATATACTTTCTCTCTGGAATTGCTTGATAGGCTCAAGAACATGCCTACGATAGAAGAATTGGATTCATCTGGGCTAATAAGAGTGAGGCTTTATCGACCAGGTCAGTATAAAGAGAAAGGTGTTGAAAGGTTTGCTGAAAAACTATTCATAAGTAAATATGGAGGCAGAAGTTCAAATGTCACTTTCCTGCTTACTCACGTAAAGGAAAAATCTATCGAACTCAGAATGAAAAGAGCCAAGATCCATTTTCGACTACCTCTGGATTGTCTTGTTCCATCTTTGAGAACCTACAGTGGGGTCAAACACCTCGACATTTCAAATGAAGAGGAATTCGGTATAGTCAGTTGTGCTAGTGTAGAAGAACATGTTTTGCAGATTTCAGGTTTGCTGCCTAGAGAACAAGTGGAACGAGCCTCTAAAGATATACAAGAAGCCTATGCGAATTTTGCTGGAAATCTGCTGTTGACTAGAAGAATTCGGCTGACTTCTCCAAATGCGTTCTGGCTGGCTTTCTATTCAGATAACAAGGTCTTAGGCTCTCAACTTCCAGTAATACAGACTAGGGACGTGTCTCATCGAAAGGTACTGGCATTGTATCTGAATAGCACAATATGCCTATTGCAGTTGCTTTCATTCCTTGCAGAAACTGAGGGTGCCTACGTCAGTCTAGATAATAAGAGAGTGTGGTCTTTTGTTCACGTTCCTGACTTAGAGAATCTCAAACAATCTATGGTCAAGAGAGCATCAGATCTTTTATCGGAAATTGGAAAAGTCAAAGTTAGTTCTCTCTCAGAAAGAATAAAAAACCATGACAATGTCCAAAGAGCTATCGATGAATTCGCCTTAGAACTGGTCGGATTGACAGATTGGAAAAAGGACTTGCACAAGTTGTACGATGCTGTTGCTCTTGAGCTTGAATCAATGGAAAAGATCGAATCTCCCAAGAAGAATAGTTCGCTGCAGAAAACCCTGCCCTAGTCTAGGTAGATAGTGTGTGGGAGTAAACTTCACCCCAGATAAGTTCTACTGTGGTAGAAGACAGCTAGTTACCTGCCTTGTTTTGAAGGCAGGGATGGATTGATACTCTTGTGTGTCCTGCTTCTTCCCAGTCTACCTCATTTCTTTCAGAAGCCACTGTTTACCACGCATCTGTCGTCAGGCACACACACAAGGGTAAAGTTTTATCCAAACCCAAACCCAAAAAGATTAGCTTACTCTAATTCCGTTCTCTTCCTAATCTTAGCCTCTTTGGCTCTCTTAAGGAGTTCATCATGATGTTTGATAATAGCTTTTCTTAACCCTTGAAAATCTGCTTCCAGTATTTTCATAAACTCTTTGAAATATGCTCGATGAACAATATCAACTGTGAAGCTTTCAACTTCTTCGCAGTAGGGGCATCTATAGGATGTATCCAGCAATATGTGACTTCGCTTCTCTAATTTGGGTTCACCCGAATCGAAAGTTACTTCAAATATGTCACCGTCAAAGACCAGTACTGGAAAGAGGTAAAAAATCAATTCCTCCTCAGGATTCAAGTCTGGCAACTTTGAGCGTCGAAGCAAGCTTTCGTGAATTTCGTAAGAGGTAAACTTGACAAGTTGCTGAACTGCTTCAAAAATCTCTCTTCTTTGTGAACCATCTTTTTTCTTCTTAATCTCGTCATAGGAAATTGCGATTCTTTCAAACTTGGAATAGTGTAAATTAGGAATTTCTAAAAGCCACCATTCAAACGAATCTGTATATGGCTCAGTTACTGGCACAGAGGATTTGAATTCACCATGGATTGCACCACCAGCAAGCGTATACTCACTACCGATTTCACATGGGCGAGTGAAGAACACCCACGCATGAGTGTCGCTTTTTTTACATTCAATTGCTATCTCAGTTCTTAAGATAAATGGTGCAAGCCTTTTCTCATAATACTTTTCCTTGCGGTCAATAGGGGAAGCGTGAATGTCGATGTTTCTATGTTGACGTGTTTCCGTGTCAAAATAGTATGCATTATTAAATAGAGAATAATTCTTGTCTAGCACGTTGGAAACTTCTATCTCTAGAGGATAACCAGACTCTTTTATCTTCCCAATCAAGGGTGCTGTTAAGTTAAGTTACCTGTTTTGGAGGTGTCTTTTTGAATCATGAAAGGATGTCCTTTACCGCTGGTTTATTGATTTTGGCAGGATCTGCTGGAGTAGTATTTTCTGGATTTGCTCGCACTACTCTTTGGAATAATTATGAATGGAACGTGAGAAACACAACAATTTTGTTGTCAGCAATTGCAAGTTTACTTTCGCTTATCATGGGGGCTGTCTTGATCTCTCTTCCTTCAAAAGAATCGCCCTCAAACACAGGTTCAAGCACTATAATGCTAAATGAGCCTACTTGCCAAGCAAGTTTGGCTGTGGCCTCACTAAAATGCGTAGACACCGTGTCAGATACTCCAGAAATTGTTATAATGGGGTTCTCATTCATAGCTCTTGGCACATAGAATTGGAATGTTAGAGGGGAATTTGGGATTTCTATCATATAAGTTGGTCCCTCAACTAACCAGATGACATCACCCTCTCCAACGTATGTTCCATTACCAGCATCTCGTAGAGTAATTATTGCGTTCAGTATTGTTCCATCTGGATTGAATGTGATAGATACTGAGTAACCTTTCAGAAAACTAATTACATTATAGTATGACAAGAAATTTGTTAGGTTGACATTCTTGAGAACAACTTTAACGTGTATGGGGTTGTTGACGCTGAAACTTCCGATGGCGGTAAAGGTGGTCGTAGACTCAAAATGCACGGCAGGAAAATCAGCGTACATTTTGTCATCAGTCGTAAAACTCGCAACATATGTTATTGATGGAGCCCCGATGAACCAGCTTTCAGGGATAAAAGAAATTGTTATGAATACTGCGAGAAAACTGATAAGTACAATTATGCCTATCTTTCTTCTTGTCCATTCAAATGTTGCCACGCAATGTTCCTCTCAGACATAAATTGTCATGTGAACTGGAGTTAAATGTTACTTGTGTTGATCATGTTTGATTATTTGATCTTCACTTTTTCCATGATTCGCTTTTCATATTCCGCTTGGGTCAAAATGCCTTTTTCCTCAAGTAACTCGACAAGGCTAGAGAGCATCGTGTCTAGAAGGTCTATTTCCTCAGCAGGTTCTCGCTTAACTTTGCTTTTCTTCATGTTTTCCACCTTTTGCAAGGTACCCTTGGTCAGATAACCAGTTCATGATTATTGTGCGGAGAGTGTCAGAACGAGTTTGTCCGACTTTGCCTATCAGTTCATTGTCTAAGGTTGCAACTACTCCGTCAGGGAGACTGACTAAGATTTTCTTCATTTACTTATCACCTTCAATTCCTGTTCTTCTTGTTTTGGTTTCATCACATTAACTAAAAGTGTTGCTTCATGTTTGGTTGCTTGTTCTATCAAGCCTTTCCAGTTGCTAGGCACTTCCATTCTTGCAGCTTGCGCGGGAGTTTTCCCACCTAGACTTTGGTGCGGTCTAGCGCGCGCGACGGGCCGATGAAATCATGCGATCGATCGATCTTGATTATGGTCAAGATATTGCACAGAATCGGAGGACGCTGGGAGAGAATTGGAAAAGCTATGATTGAAATCAGAAATCAAACAACAGCACGATGGGCAGACATTGAAATAGGGGCCGATTCTGAGTTTATATTGGGCAGTGTACCTAACCCAGACTACCCATTTCGTATGTTGAGGGGAAAAGGAATAGGAAGCAAGACGGTCCAGTGTATGCTTACCTACCTTCGCAACCATGGAATTGAGAAAATCTATGGCGAAATCAGTGAGGTAGATAACTTTGAAAATGCATCAAATTTCTGGAAAAAGAGTGGTTTCAAAGTCACCCGATACGCTAAACCGAAAGGATTGTCCGTTGCGAAAGTCACCAAGAATCTGAAACGATAGATCCAGGCGTTTGGACTTTCGGATTTGTGAGTATCGCGGAGTTGTTTCTCCGCTACCTTTTTAAATGCTCGAACACAAAGTGAAATTGGGTAATGTTTGACGCAAGGTCAACACTAGTTACTTGACGATTTGCAACGATTCGAACTAGGGAACTCGATGAAAACAAGAAAAGCTCACAATTCATACTGTATGTCCAAGGGCATCAGTCTAATAGTCTGTGATGAGACAAATCAGTGGATGGATGAGCCAGCGAAGGATGGTGGCGGATGTGCGCATAGGAAACAAAGACATGGTTCAGCAGATTGTTTGAGGTGGGCACTTACAGGCCAGAATCCTCAAGAGACTGTATCTCGATATCTTGCTTGCCAAATTCATCGTGAGGCAGACAGAAAGACAGATCGGTGTGGGAGCGAATCTTTGTTCAGATCCAATCAAACGTTGATTCCTCTTGTTGATCCGAACAAGTTTCCAATGGTTCGCGCCGCTCAGGAACTTTGGCGAGGAGAACGGGAACGTATCAAGATGTAGCAGCATTATGTTGTAAGAGAGCTACAGATGAATGAATGCAAACCTGCGGAAAATCTGAAGAAGCACGTTGTCCAAATTTACTTGTTATTGCTTGACCTGCACAGAGATTCGACTGGTCATGTCAAAGCGATTCGTTGTCATGAAAGTGCACGAATATTCTGTGAAGTCCTGAGAGAGCTTGGATTCAAAGTTGAAGTCGTAAATGGGGGCTATTTGTTGTCTGAGAAGAAGGGAATGCAGCACTCATGGGTAGAATTTGCGATTGATTACTATGGGACCTGCCTATTGATAGAAACAGTCCCTCACCTATTTTTTCCTAAACTCTCACTTGAAGAACTTGTCGCCAAGATGGTGATTCTGCCAGACGATGAAAGATGGCAGAAATACTGCCTTGTTGAAGATGATATATTTTCTGAAGTCCTAAAAAAACGGAGAATCAAGAACATAGATATGAAACTGGTAAGAAATTACAGCGCCTTGATCCTGAGAACACTCAGCAAAAGGAAGACAAAAAGATTTACCAATGGTTGATGTCACTCCGAAGTTACATCTGTGCGCGCGTACTGGATGCTATGCATCAAGTGAGAACGGGCGTCTGCTTTGACTGTTGGTCTAAAATTGGAATTTGGGTGTGGCCGCGGTTTCGTCTCTTAGCCCGAAATGATTAAGGTGTAAGTGTCTCCGTCTCCGGGTCCGTTTACGTAACTGTCTCCGTTTGTGTCTTGCCACTTTACTATGACCCAGCCGACATTGTATGAGGCTATGTTAGGGTGGATGAGGCTGTGGAAGTATTTGCCTGCGGCATAGGTGCCTTTCCAACCGAAGCCGTAACATAACATCACATTTCTTGCATCGTCGTCTCTGTAGACTTCGATGACGAACATGTCTTCATTGTTGTTGATGACTGAGATGGGCAGATTTGCTCCTGGAATGTTTGAGCCGTTTGAGTGTTGGAAGTAGAATGTGCCTGCCTCGTCAAGGAACTTTATTGGTGCTCTGTCGTTTTGTGGCGCAGAGTCGCTTTCAGCATACTTCACTATAGGGTTGACTATTGGTCCTCCGAAGCTGACGATTCCTGCTTTCGCGTCGCCCAGTGCCTTCCCCGAAGTCTGATTCACGAAACCACTGTTAGTGTCCAGGCCTTCGGTCAGGTTCAGTAACTTAGTGGACACGGCCATTGAGGCCAGCCAGTCGCTTACCCAAGCAGAGGCACAACCCAGTGGCTTACTAGCCTCAGTTGAGGGGTAAATCATTCGTACGTCGTTGTACTTGAACAAGGCATCGAAGCAACAGATCTTTGCGTTGGGATTCATGTTTTTGTAGAGAGTGTGCAACACGTCAGCCATCATGTTCACTGCGACGTTGAGAGATTCTCCCGCCCTGTTTTTGAAGGTGTTGTCGCTCCAGTTGTAGTTCGTGTCCATCCAAACGCATGTTAAACCGCTGGCTCCTCCGTAGGTTGTGTCATTTGCCAATGCTATCGTGGCAGCATAAGCATTCATAGCTGAAAGTGCTCCGTCATAGCTTATGTACGTGCTGAAGTCGTCAGTTGGATACTCGTTTGTGCGAGTCTCAACATAGTCTTCGTAGTCCTCGTGGTGAGTTTCGTTGTTCATGACGTGCCCGAAAACGGCGCAGTCTGCGATGTAATGGCTCATGATTCCTGCATGAAGTGCTGCAAAGGAATAGTTGCCAGCTTCAAGAAACGCCAATGCCGAATCATATTCTGTTTGGGCTCGCATGGCTGCAGAATCGTCTGAAACCGTGTTCGGGGAAGAGAAATAGACGTGGTGATTTGTTTTGTCTCCAATTCCGAGCGGATGGCCTGCATTGTCTGGAAGCTCTGTTCCCAACAGATAGTCGTCAACGTTCTGTTCGATCCACCATCTTTCCTGGATTGGCAGCCATTCAGCCGCGTGTAGTGCGATCCAATCGTGAGTGGCAAAGTTGGGCATGTTTCCCTCTTCTGTGTCGCCGCCGTTGTTCCATGCTGCAGCTTGAGACAACAGGGCAACAGAAACCAATGACAATAGGAGCAAGCCTTTCACTATTGAAATCCCTGTGGGTTTCATACATGATAATAGCGCCAAGAGTGTATTTATGCTTCACGCACACGCCTTTTTTGTCCGTTTTTATTGTGTGCAAGCAATTTCGCTGAGAAGCCGTGGAAAGAGTTTTGGAAGACTGAGAGCCTGCGCGCGCGGCAGAGAGACAAACATAGGAAAAGGCTGCAGAAGAAAGCTGAGGAACAGCGCGCTCGCTTCTGACTGACAAAACCCGAAGAGTTATCAGAACCGTAGTAGTGAATGAGGTAAATATACAACTGTGAACAAAAGTAATGCTAGACGGTCTGGGGTTGCGCTATGGCATATAAAGTAAAAGTTCCATGGGAAACTATGCTGTCGAGTGTTAGTGAAGCTGAAATAAAGAGCCGCCTGTCTTATTTCTCAATTGTCACAAAATATGATAAAGATGTGGGAATCGATTTCTATTGCGAATTGCTAGAAAATTTTTCTCCATCAATGCCTTTCTATGTTCAGGCAAAAGGAACAGAGCATTTTGATGATGATTGGGGTGCACAAATCAAGAAATCGACGATAATATACTGGCTGCAACGGCCATCCCCGGTCCTTATTGTGGTGCATGACGAAAAAACTGGAAATTGTCATTGGATGTCAATTGAGGATCAACGCTACAGTCTAATCCAAAAGATATTCGAAACGAGTAGTGAGACTATCAAACTAAAAATCGATAAATCACGCCTTTTAGAGAAAGGAAGAGACAAGAACAGCGAATTCACAAAGAAGATAAAAGAGGATCTAGGCCTGCTGGAATTGTTTCGAGGGCGACCCTCATTTAAGGGTGAGGGATACGTGAGACTAGTACCGGATCCTCCCAGATCACAAATCGAGCTTGAAATGATAAGGGAAAACATTAGAGGTAGCCTGTATTCACTTCTTATCTATTATTTCTTCCAAAGAGGGGATTTGGAAAACGCTTATCTACTGGGCGAATTCCTAACAAGATTCGACAAATCGCATTACAACCATTTTGTATGGTTCGCCCAGATAAACAAAGCTCTGGGAAAACCAAAAGAGGCGAGAGGATTTTTCGAAACGGCATTAAAGATATGCGAAGAAGATCCGAATTGGCCACGGGAATCCATGGAAGATATCATCGCGCGGATCAAAAAGGACATTGAGAGTTGCAAATAAAAGCGGAGCGCGCGCGCCTGCATCCAAAACAATGATGAGAATAAAAGCGAGGAATGGATCGTTCACATGTGCACCATGACTAATCCGCTACCTTGTTCCTTATGCAAGTACAGAATTGACTTGCAGGACTCATACCTAAGCTCAAAGTACTGCCTACTACGTAAAGAGAGAATTATCGATTACATAATGGCCATAACGAGGTGTGCACAATTTCGCCAGACAAGTGAGCCTCTATCAGAAAAAAAGGTTCAAAATATAGAAGAGGCTATTCGGGCCATCAGTCAAAATGTGAAGGCATTTCAAGCGGTTCGTTACGACAAGAAGGAGCAAAGTAAACTCAGAAGGGTTTTTGCGGTCTACCGGTTATTCTGTTTAGACTTTACAACATGGGAGATAGCTATTTTGCTCGATGAAATCGAGCCCAAGATTAAGCAGCATATCGGTGAGGCTTTCAAACATGCTTGTTCAAAAGAGGAATTATGCTGGGCAAAGCCTTTCTTAAGTAATTACGTTTGAATCATAATCCATGGGAGGAAAAAATGTGCGCGCTGGTTGGGAAATTACCTTTCCAGTTGTAAATGTCGAATGTTAACAAGAATCACGAGTTTCTCATTGTAACTTTAATTAATAGAGTAACAAAAAAGAGAGAATTGAGCTTCTCTTTCAGTCTTGATGTTCTGATTTTCTAGCGCGCGCGCTAATTCATCTAACGCACGCGCTTGACCAAAGTCTATCTAGGTTTAGCTGTTTCTATTGTTTATGGTCTCTATCATAATCTGATGACTTCAGTCGGAGGATAGGAGTCTACTTCATTAGATATCTCTATAGAACCTCTGCGGTACCGCTTTTTTCCACGGTCATTCATTACAGGTTGCATTTTAAAGATAAGTGCCATTTCTATGTCATTCATAAGTTGCGGAGTATGTTCAGTTTCGGGCGGTTCTTTGATATGACCTACCTTCAATGTCAGACCGAGGCTGACAGGGCGATCACCGCATTTCACTGTAAACTTAGAAACGGCACCGCCGTCCACGCCATCTTTGACAATCTCCCAGCGAATTCTCTTCGCCAAAGTTTTCTTGCTTTTTCCGTAGGACTGCCCTATGTATTTTGGCGGCGTTGGTGATTTTTCGTCGTAGTATATGTAAAAGCCATAGTTATTGAGTGCAGAGTACTTTTCATCGGAAACGAGTACTGATTTCTCGAGCAAGAAATAAAGATCGGCAACCTTGTATGGGGGGAACCATTGCAAGCGCACCTTTTTCATGGTAACTGGTCATCAGCAGTCCAGAACTTAAAACTTGCGAGAAACATAGCGGCCATCTTTTATCTGCGCGCGCGCTATAACGGCCAGCTCATTTCAAGGCTAGACTTCCAAAAAAGGAGGGAATTTAGTATAAATTCACGCTTGAGCGTTGGTAGCCCGGGAGATGAATGGCTCTAGAGTTTAATAATACTTTTTTGCTCATGTTCATCTTCTCGGATTTCTTTTAGGATCTGTTGTTTGAGGGCGTTGCTGAGTACGTGGATTTGGTTTTCTTCGAGATGGCTGTGGTCGACTACCGTGATGTGGGGCTCTGCAAATGCTTGTTTGGTTAGGATCTCTTCGGGGTTTAGTCCCCATGCTCTTATGATTTCTTTGAGGGCGTCGATCTTGCTGGTTCGTGTCTTTGGCCGTATGCTGAGCCCTGATGCAGTGTAGATGTTTCTGAGGAATTCAATACCCTTCATTTTGATGTCGTGGTAAGTGCTTATGGTGTGACCCATCATGTACTCGATGTAATCGGTTTGGGCTCCTAAGGCCGCCATTTGGGTACGGAAAAACTTGCGTATGCTGTGAGCTCTCAGGTCGTAGCGTCTTCCGAAAGGCTTTGCTGGGACTAAGGCCGCTCTGACGTAGAGGTCGTGGACGAGTTGGTGTATGGCTGCAGGCGTCAGCGGTAGAACCCTTTTGCATTGCTGGTTACGCAAAAGCGGTGTTTCGTCATGAATGTTTTCTGGTGGGATCTTCTGCGTTCCTTGACGTCGCGTTTCTAGATATGCTCTGAGGTATTCGCTTGCTTCCTGCCCCAGGAAGGTGTCGTAATCGTGGTATTTTCCCTTAGTGATTTCGGCTTCGACGTGGATGTGGATTGGCGTCAGCAGTTTTTCTAGGTCTCGTTTAACGTGCCGGTACTGAAGCTTCACGAGTGTGCCTGTGCGGAATCCGCCGAGGGCCAGCATTGAGACTA
>Ga0315280_10000674_pt1 | contig 62564 bp, 64 predicted proteins | sample YL17G06_40_MG_FD_203697 | JGI IMG/M metagenome (GOLD analysis project Ga0315280, IMG submission 203697) | Sediment microbial communities from Yellowstone Lake, YNP, Wyoming, USA - YL17G06_40 | ecosystem: Environmental > Aquatic > Freshwater > Lake > Sediment | place: USA: Wyoming | collected... | reverse complement strand
TAAGCTTGGGGTTTTCCCGAGCGGGGCCAGCGTCGACGGGCAGGTCCTGGGCAACCTGTTATTCCTGGTTGCCGACACGCAGGCGATGGGCTGGTGGACCGCCGAGCCCGCGATGAAGTTCGCCATGGGCGATCCCACCTTCACCCTCGAGAACTGCAAGAGGATGTGGAAGTACGTCTGCCTACACATGGCCAAGCTCATGGGGGACACGGACCCACCCGCGTGCCCCGCCCCCTGGCTCAACCTCCCGAAGCTGAGCCGGTTCGCGCAGGACATCGTCGACTCCTTCGAGTCCATCGAGACCAAGGAGGAGCTGGGGGACCTCCTGTGGAGCTGGTTCAATTACGTGAATTGCCTGAACAGATGGTTCTTCCTCGTGTTCCCCTGGCACCTGGGAAAGATGTTTCCCCTCGTGAAACCAGAGGACGTGGAGAGGCTCGCAAAACTTCATGATCTGGAGATAAAGAATCGGCGGAAATCGGAATAAACCTTCATTCCCCTTTTCTATCATTTTCGCCCAATTAAATTTACGATTTCAATTCTGACAGTGCTTCGTTCAACAATATAAGATCCGATTCTGTTCATGATGGCTCTCAATCCTTCAGGGGAATCATGTTCTCCATCGTCCAGTCCCTCTCGTCCATGTCCTCAGGGGCGTAGTGGGCCTCGATCCTCTGGATGCCCTCGACGGGATTGAGATGATTCCGCCGCACGTACTCCATCAGGCGGCGATGGTGTTCCTCGGCCTGATCCTCGGCCCCAGTGAAGACGATGAACGCGACCCTCGTCGGCTGCAGCGCCTTCGTATCGACGCCCCCCACCTCGGACGCGACCGGGACGAGCAGCTCGCGCTTCTGCCGTTTCTTCCCCGAGGGTTCGTGATAGACGAACATCGTCGTGTCGGTGAGGCGGGCGCCCTTGCGAGTCAGCTCGGTGAGGAATCCGGCCATCGCCACTGCGTCATTTTCCTGATCTTCAAGGATTCTGTAGGCGACCCTCATGGGATCCGTGGTTCGGACGCCCAGATTCAGGATCATACCGGTCTCCATGCGCGCGGTATCTTTTAACCGTTTACGCGAGGCGACTCAATAGAACCTCATCGGCCTCTGCAGCCTACCGAGCAGGACGATGGCGCTGAGCGGGTCCTCGTCGAGGATGCGGTATCCGGACTCGTGGGCGAGGGACTCGGCGAACACGCGGATGTCATCGTGCCACGCCATCTCGGCGTACCCGAAGCGGCGCCTCGCGAACCCGACGGACTTGGCCGCCTTCGGCTCGAGGTAGGTGGCGTTCGCCCTGACGGCGAGCTTCGCGTACCCCGCGGGGTCGACCATGTTGAGCTTCGGGATCAGCGTGTGCCTGAGGACCGTGGGGCAGCCGAAGCTGTCGAGGATGTCGAGCGTCTCCATCAGGCGGCTCCATCCGTCGGGGGTCAGCGGCCGGCACGTTCGGCGGTACACCTCCTCGTTCGGGGCGCACGCGCTCACGTAGAGCTGGGTCGGCTCCCTGCCCAGGCTCGACAGGGCGTCGGGCCGGAGGCCGTTGGTGACGATGAACACGGACCTGAAGCCGTGGTCGTAGAACGCCTCGACGAGCTCTCCGAGTCGGGGGTAGAGCGCGGGCTCCCCCTCGAGGCTGATGGCGGCGTGGACGGGGCTGAAGGCCTCGCCGAGCATCTCCTCCGAAACCTTTGGGTTCCCGCCGAATCCGATCAGGGCCCTGCGTTGGGCTGCGAGGCACCCCTCGACGATGGAGGCCGGGTCCTCGGCCTCGGACAGCGGGAAGGTGGCCTGATCCCAGTCGATGCCGAGGTCGCCCGGCGTCGCCCTCCAGCAGAAGACGCAGCTCTGCAGGCAGCGCCCCAGGCTGGGCGTCATCTGCAGGCAGCGGTGGCACGGGACCCCGTAGAACCTCTGCTTGTAGCAGTGCTCGGTGCCACCGGTTGTCAGACTCCTTCGGGTCCAGAGGCAGGTCTTCACGGCGCTGTGGGCGCCGACCAGGTGATAATTCTGCCTCCTGTAGACCATCTTCAGCTCGTCGGGGAGACCCACAGGCTTTCCTCGCGTTCGTCCGATCGATGCCTGTGCAGGAGGTCGCTTAAGAAGCACTCGAAAACTGTATTCCAAAACGATTTATCCGTTCGGCTCGGATCTCGATCATCGATGAGCGATGCGTGCATCAAGCGCCTTCAGGGAACTGCTTGAGAGGCCCGAGATGATACTGAGGCCCTGCGCGTACGACGCGCTCTCGGCAGTTCTGATAGAGAGAGCCGGATTCGACGTGATCGGGACGACGGGGTACGGGATCTCGGCCTCCCTCATCGGGCAGCCGGACATCGGCCTGGTGGGGTTCTCGGAGATGCTCGAGAGGGCCCGCACCATTATTAATGCCGTGGGTAGGCCAGTCGACGTGGACGTGGACACGGGTTACGGGAACGCCCTCAACGTCCACTGGACCGTCAGGAACTTCGCCAGGATAGGCGCGGCCGGCGTCAGGATCGAGGATCAGGTGTGGCCAAAGCGGTGCGGACACCTCGCCGGCAAGAGGATCGTCTCGAAGGAGGAGATGATCCAGAAGATAAGGGCCGCCATCAAGGCGAGGGAGGAGGAAGGCTCCGATCTAGTCATTGGAGCCAGGACCGACGCGAGGAACGTGACGGGCCTGAACGACACGATCGACAGGGCGACCTCGTACGCAGAGGCGGGCGCCGACTACGTCTACGTCGAGGCCCCGCAGTCCCTCGACGAGGTGGAGACGCTGGTGAAACGGGTCCCGGCCCCCCTCGCCTTCAACATAATTCCGGGCGGGAGGACGCCCCCCTTCGGGATAGGGGACCTGGAGTCCCGAGGCGTGAAGTACCTCTCGGTGCCGATGGTGTGCCTGTACTCGGCGACGAAGGCGATGATCGAGGCGCTGGAGGCGCTGAAGAGAGACAGGGACGTCTCCGAGCTCGCCGGGAGAGGGGTCAGCTGGGCCGAGTTCAACGACATCGTCGGGCTGCAGAGATGGCGACTGCTAGAGCTGGCGGCCCTCTCGGAGGAGGAGCTCATCGAGATGTACGGCACTTCCGACTTGGACGAGATAACTGAAAGGGAACTCAGGGGCACCGATGAGGTCTGGAAGAGGAAAGGGTAGATCAGTATCCGTACAGCGTCGAGAACTTCTCGTCCAGGTACCTGAGGAAGGGCCCGTTGGTGAGCGCTTCTCCGGATATTATCTTGATCAGGTCCGCCGGGTCGTGGAGATTTCCGTATCGGTGTACGTGCCCCGCCAGCCAGCCCTTGACCTCGCCGAAGCTGCCCGATGCAATGCGCCTCCTCCAATCCGGCAGGTCCTTCTCCATCGTCGCGAGCATCTGGCCGCCGTATAGGTTGCCGAGGGCGTAGCTGGGGAAGTAGCCGAAGGAGCCGCCGGCCCAGTGCGTGTCCTGCATCACGCCCTCGGAGTCGTCCTGGACCTCGACGCCGAGGTGCTCCCTGTACTTCTCGTTCCACGCCTGCGGCAGCTCGCCGACGGTCACCCTCCCCGCGAAGAGGTCGCGCTCGATCTCGAAGCGGACGATGATGTGGAGCCCGTAGGTGACCTCGTCGGCCTCGATCCTGATCTTCGAGGGCTCGACCCTGTTGACCGCCTGGACGAAACCGTCGAGTGCGATGTCTGACAGGGCTCCGCCCGCCAACTCCTTCAGCCTTGGGAGGAAGTAGCCCAGGAACTCGGGGCTACGACCCACGATGTTCTCGACGAAGCGCGACTGGGACTCGTGTATCCCCATGGAGCACCCCGCCCCGACGGGCTGGTACATCCACTCACTTGGTAGGTCTTGCTCGTAGAGCGCGTGGCCGCCCTCGTGGAGGACCGAGAAGACGCTCGAGGCGAACCTGTCCTCGTGGTAGTGCGTCGTGACGCGCACGTCGTCGTAGTAGCCCGTCGTGAAGGGATGCTCCGTCTCGTCGATCCTCCCCCCGGCGTTCTTCGAGGAGATGTCGTATCCGATGAACGCTGCGATCGCTTCGGCGATCTTCGTCTGCGCGTCGATTGGAACCCTGCGCCCGAGGACGGAGACGTCGGGCTGCCCCGACGAGACGCACTTGTCGACGATCTTCTTCAGGCCGGCTCTATGCTCTCGGAAAACCCTGGACAGCACGTCGGCGGTCATGGACGGTTCGTAGATGTCGATGAGGGCGTCATACGGCGTTTTGGTTCCCTTAACCTCCATCAGCAACTCGGCGGCCCTCCGCTTCAGCTCGAAGAGCTTCTCGAGTTCGGGCTTGAACAGCCCGTAGTCCTTGGCGGCCTTCGCCTTCTTCCACACGTCGGTGGCGACGGCCTGCTGCCTCGCGATGTCCGTGACGAGCTGGTTGGGCAGCCTCGTGGCCTCGTCGAACGCCTTCTTGGCCAGGTGCATGTTCCGCTTCTGGACCGCGTCAAGGGATTCGAATTGCGGATTGCCCATGATCGCCCCGATGAGCTCCCCGATCTTCGGGTCGGTCATCATCTTGTGTCCGACACTCTCCAGGAGCGCGAGCTGCTGGCTCCTCAGGCCTATGCCTCTGGGCGGCATCTTCGTCTCCATGTCCCAGCCGATGATGCCCGCTGCGGACTGGAGGATCGTCAGATCCTTATACTTCTCCATCAGTTGACCGTAGGCTGCGAGGAGCGAGCCTTCAGATCCGACCATGGTTACATCAGTAGTACGAGTGGGGTTACGCTCTTTTTATCTTTATTGAAGGAATGGTGTCGGCCCTTTTTTTACTAAGCCTTGGAGACGTCATGAACAATGGGGTGCGTGTCATAACGAACCTTTTTTGATGCTGCGTCTGAGGGCACTTCTTCTATCCCTTTGATTTTATTTGGCTCAAAATAGTTATATGTTTTCAATAATTTAATCTAATCAAATTGATCGTGCTCGATGTCAATGAGTTTAAAGCAAGGCTTGAATCGTTCCCAGCAGAGTATAATGATGACTTCAACGAATTTTGGCTATGGAAAACAAGGGTCGAATCCGACGATCGTCACATTCTGGACGACGCCCATCGCGAGATAACTTACGATAAGTTATCAAAGATACTCAGGGCTTGGCATGCGTATCGCAACGGCCAAAATTCACATCCGTATGAAACGTTGAGGGAGGCACTGCATAACATCTCCCAATCCTATGACGTGTTCAGAAGATACACTTTGCTCGAATTTGACGAGGTTCCCTTTGAGCCTCTGAAATGGGTCTGGCGTGAACTGGGAAGGGTCAAGGAAAAGGATGCGATGGGCAACGAGGGCGACAGCTACTACGTGATGGCGGTCTGCAAGCCGCTCATGTTCCTGTGGGGCCAGACCATGGCGTTCGACACGAACGTGAGGCGCCACTGCCCGAGCCGCCTCGGCGTCAAACCGAACGAATACAGTGGACGTTTGACAAATGGCGTGGGGTGATGGACGAATTCAGGATCTTCTTAAAGGAAAATCGCGATTGCGCGGAACTTCTGAGGGACGAGTCGGAGCGCAGGTACGGGGAAGACGCGCCGATACCATATGGAAGGCTGCTGGACATCTACTATTTCATGGGCCCCTGACCCACGAGGAGATCTCCTTCTTCATGCGCTCCCGGTATTTCGTGTTCTGGTGAGAGTCGACATCTACACCTTCAGCGGGTTCAACGCCCCCTCGATGCGCTCCAACCCGTTCATGTGCTTCCTGAGGACCTTGAGAAACGCGATGGAGCTGTCCCTCTGCTGGTACTGCTCGACGAAGGCGATCATTGTGCGGCTTGTGGCAAGGACATCGTTGGAAAAATTTACCATAATACATAAATTAAACATTTTTATAATTAAAATTGATTTTCATGGTTAAAGTTATGATAAGTTCGACAGTTAAGGATCTTAAAGAAGAGAGAGAATGTTTACGAAGAGAGTTAGAAGAGTTAGGATTTGAAGTTTTAATGTCAGAAAAGATGGGAAGTGAAAGCACATCTTCAAAAGAAGTTTGTTTGAGAATGGTGGCAGAATGTGATTTATATATACTGATTATTGGGAGAATATATGGCACGGTAATAGAAAATGAAAATATTTCGATAACTGAGATGGAATTCAGAGAATATGAAAACCAAAGGAAAATTTGAGGTTTGGAAATACTTGGCTACAAAAAAGAGGTTAATAATAGAGATCTAAGAGAAGAAAATTTTCAAAAAAAAGTAGAAAATTTTAAAACAGGCATCTTTAGAGGCACCTTTAAAACAACTAGAGAACTTCTAGAAAAATTTAAATCAGATCTAGGGAAAAACTTAACTGTGAAAAAATTGGAACCTAGAAAGGAACATATCTGGGACTATAAACAGCCTGAATACAGATATTTTAGATTATTATTTGTGCCATTATATCTAAAATCAGATTTATATGATTATTCAAGTAAATCATATGATTGGTTTAGAGATAATGAACCAAAACTTCCAAATGGTCTTTTATTTTTTAAGAGTATTAATTCTCATCATAATCAGGGTTTTATATATTTAAAAGACAATCAAACTAATATGCTTATTCAGAAAAATGGATTAATAGACTTTATAGAAGCCATTGATGAAGTCAATTTTGAAAATATTCTCTTCAAAATTCATTTAATTTCTCAATGGGTAGCTAAGTTTTTTATGCATTTTAGATATGCAGACACAGTAAAAGTATTTCTTGAAATTGGGAATGCTCGAAATCAAATTATTCAACCAAAAAATGAATTACAGAATGAATATATTATTTCTGAGGATAGATCTCTTCCTAATTTTAAAGAGTTTAACCCATATCAGTATTATATTAACACGACTATTGATTTGTTTAATTCTGTTTTTGGAATGTATAATCTAAGATTATCTGATGAGATTATTAATGAAAAAATAATGAATATGGGCCTAACTTTAGCTATTCCTTTTTAAAACTAATAATTTAAATCATGAAAAATATTCAAAAGTTGTTCATATCATTTATTAATCATTGAATGAATGATATTATTAATGATTTACATGTTCAATGGATTCAGGTTACCTTTCATTATCTCCATGCCATTCATGTATTTTCTAAGGACTTTTGGAACCACGATGGAGCCGTCCTTTTGTTGGTACTGCTCGACGACGGCGATCATCGTGCGGCTCGTAGCGAGAGCGGTGTTGTTCAGGGTGTGCACGAAGCCGGCCGGCGCCTGACCCTCCTTCAGCCGGTACCGGATGTTCAGCCTGCGGGCCTGGTAGTCGGTGCAGTTGCTGTTGCTCCCGATCTCGCGGAAGGCGCCATCGGCCATCCAGACCTCCGTGTCGTACTTCTTCGCTGCGATGATGCCGATGTCGCCGGTGCAGACGTTCACGACCCTGTAGTGGAGGCCCAGCCCCTGGTACAGCTCCTCGCTGTTCCGCTGCAGCTCCTCGTGCAGCGCCCAGCTCTGCTCCGGCAGCGAGAAGATAAACTGCTCCACCTTGTTGAACTGGTGGACCCTGAAGAGCCCCTTCGTGTACTTGCCATGGGCGCCGATCTCGCGCCTGAAGCAGGGGCTAACGCCGACGAGCTTGATGGGCAGGTCGTCGGCGTTGAGGACCTCGCCCATGAGCATCGCCCCCATCGCGTGCTCGCTCGTGGCGATGAGGTAGAGGTCCTCCCCCTCGACCTTGTACATCACCTGCTCGAAGTCGGCGAGGTCGGTCACCCCCTCGTACGGCTTCCTGTGGATCATGTACGGCGGCTCGATGAGGGCGTACCCCTTCGACAGCAGGTGGTCGATGGCGTAACGCATGACCGCGTAGTCCAGCAGGACCATCTCGTTCCTGAGGTAGTAGAAGCCTGAGCCCGAGGCGATCCCAGCCCTTTCGAAGTCGATGATCCCCAGCGACTCCGCGACCTCGGCGTGGCTGCGGGGAGCGAAGTCGAACGCAGGCGGCTTCCCCCAGCGTCTGACCTCGATGTTCTGGGTTTCGTCGACGCCATACGGGACCGTGTCGTGGAGGAGGTTCGGCAGCCGCATGAGCGCGCCCCTCACCTGCTCCTCGCACCGGTCCCTCTCAGCCTCCGCCGTCTTGATGAGCTCGGGAATCTCGTCCGCCTCCCTCTTGAGGGCCGAGGCGTCCTTCCCCTCCTTGATAAGGCGTCCGATCTCGCTGCTGATCTCGTTCCTCCGTCTCCGAAGCCTGTTGATCTTCGTCGTCTGCTCCCGCCATTTTGAGTCGGACGCGATGGCCTGGTCGAGGAGCGACAACTTCGTTGGATCGTGCCTGCGCTCGATGTTGAGGCGTACCGCTTCCGGATTCTCCCTGATCAGCTTGATGTCCAGCATCGCCTACCCACGCCACCGTAAATAAAGCAGAGATTCGCATATAGCAGTTACTCAGGTGCCACTTTCACAGACCTCCCTCCCCTCGGCCGATGCGCAGCATTTTTAATCGATCCGCCGAAATGCGGTTCGGGAAATGGGATGTCGAACTACCAGATCGGTGCCTTCGAGGCCCTCGAATGGGCGTGGTACGCGCTCCGCAGATTCAGGGACGAACCCACGGGCGTGGACGAGGCGAGGCGCATGATCCAGGAGATACTCACGAACATGGGAAAAGGCCACGACGTGAACTTCTCCGAAAAGATCCTTGAGGCCCAGACAGCCAACTGAATCCATCGAGATTCAAGCGAAACCTGATCATCTTAGGCGCTCGAATCGATATGGCGTCCTAGGCAAATCACGTTACCCAACTCTAGAAGCCTAAAACGCCACGTCTAAGGACCAGGAATGAAACGTTTCCCATAAGGGCTAGATGACGAAGCGTGAACCCTGGTTGGCGGCGGCCCTCTGCTTCTCCAGCCCCTTCCGCATGCCCTCTTCCGTGATCCTGATGTCGTACTCGACGAACCGCTCCGCCATCGTTGAGATGGTCTTCGTCATCTCGTCAAGCTCCTCGCGCGTGAAGCTCGACATGATCTCGGGGCTGTTGATCCACTGCATCCATCCGGCGAGGCTCTGGCCGACGGCGCCGAAGGCGAAGCGCATGACGCGCACGAGCTCCAGCCTGTCCATGTCGGGGTTCTCCGCGATCTGCTTGAGCTGCTTAAGGGTGCCCTCGCTCCGCTGAATCCAGTTCTGGTCCATGTCGTCCTCGCGATACTGGAAGCCGAGGCGCCTATTAAACGTCGTGCATCGCCGGTGGAACCCTTAAATGGCGGTTCAGCCGGCAATTACTTCGGCCGGGGTCTCCTAGCGGTATGGAGCAAACCCCGCTTTTCCGGGGGCTCAGGCCTGGAGAGCTTGTGACCCGTGAGGGTCGCGTGGGTTCGAATCCCACCCCCGGCGCCAAGATTCTAAAAATGCGTAATGGTTCACTTTCTAGGAACATATTTATCTGGATAATTGTACTTCAATTCTCTTACCTTTGCGTATTCTTTGTCATAACTAACAAGCTCCATATCCTCAACTATTCCTACAGAGGCATGAAGGCTGTCGAAGTACGTCAGATGCTCATATTTCTTCCTAAGCCCGTGGGCCTCACGATGGTACTCGGGCTTCGTCGTCAATGTACGCATCTCCCTGTACTCAAAGAGGTCGCTGAGGGCTTTGTAGAAGGCAATAACGTCCCTGACGATTATCTCGCCAGACTTCAGAAGTAGATCCAATTCTATGAGTGAGTACGGGGAGATCGTCATCTCCCCCTGAAGCGCATCAAGAAGCGCCTTCACCTCGACGTGATGCTTGTCCTCGGGCGAGATGAGGGCCAAAAGGATGTCCGTTTCCATCAGCACGGGCAGCCGGAAGCCTCCTTTCGGAGCTCACGCTCCGCCACTCCTCGCAGTCTCCTGATCTCCCTTTCCACATCAGTCGTGCCCTTCAAGACCAGTTTCTCTAGGGAACTTAAAGGATCCTCGACGGGCTTCAGGGTTATCTCCCCTCCCTTGACGGTGATCTTCACCATGTTCTTTATTTTGAGATTCTTCCTGATGCCCAGGGGGATGACGACCCTACCCTTCTCGTCAACCTTAACCGTCACCTCGCCCAATAGTACCACAAATGAAAAATCCCACTTTCCACTAAATAAATATTTCCACTAACCTACTTAAAGAAGTGAACAAGGTGTCTTTGGGCCGGGGTCTCCTAGCGGTATGGAGCAAACCCCGTCTCCGGGGGCTCAGGCCTGGAGAGCTTGTGACCCGTGAGGGTCGCGTGGGTTCGAATCCCACCCCCGGCGCTAGCATTCTCCGCAACGCAATGGCGCAGACATTAACCAGATGAAGGCTATAATTGCTTCCGAGGGAGCTCCTTTAGTCTATTGAAGTGGGGATCGGTGGATATCAGGGCATCCGCCTTGAACAGGATCGCTGAAGCTGCATGTATGGAATCCCTGGGGTCGAGTGCATACCTCTTCATGAGGTCGAGGGAGGACCTCAATACTGTCTCGTCGGCCGATATGAGGTTGAGCCTCGACATGTTTATGAAGGCCTCTCCGGCTGACACGGCCCGATCTATGTCCCTGTACTTCTTCACGGCCCACGTGATCTCATCAAATGACAATGCCGAAGTCGAGGCATCCAGGCTTCCATTCTCTACGCTCCTGAGTAGGGTCCTTGATTTCTCTCCCACATCGTCTGAGTTCAGGCAAGCGTATATGAAGACGTTCGAGTCGAGGTAGATCATGCCCTGAGCCTCCTCTCAAGCTCATCCTCGTACAGGTGCGGTTCGATGAGGGCCATGGAGGGGCCTTCTTTAGCGATGCCCTCGAACACTGAAACGGCACTGACCGGCGGCTTCTCGATGATCACCTTGTCGTCTGTTAGGCTCATGACGACTTTGGAGCCTGGGCCTATCTTCAGGGCCTTCCTCATGGCCTTGGGGATGACCACCTGCCCCTTGGGACCGACCTTCATCTCCTCTTGAATCATGTTATACTACAAGTTATACTATTGTATAACCAATATTTATACATTCATCTCCGCTCGGCGCCCATTCGCCATGGAAATCCAGACAGTTGGGAGGAAGCGATGATAAATTTTGGCACCATTAACTTAATTGGTGGGGGCTCCAAGAATGCCCTGATGAATAAGGAGGAGCTCAAGGCGGCCCACAAGGGGAGCGCCTTCTACCTGTTCGTGATGCTCGTCGTCTCGCTCTACTCGAGGTGGCAGGGGATCACCCTCTCCGAGGCGTTGTACTACTGGATGATATTCTTCTCATTCTTCGTCATTGGGCTCACCGTTTTGATCTCAGTAGTGCCCAGCTCCGATAAACAGAGAATGAGAGAAGGAGGGAAAGGCAGTCAGTGAAAAACAAGATAATAATTCTACGGCTATCCTAAATTTTTCACACGAATTAAACGAACATCACCGTCTACGAGGAACAATTTTAATATCGTTCAACACGGTCGAGGGGCAGACTATCTGAATCGAACCATAACAACAATCGTGCATACGAGCGAAAAGGTTTATATAACTTTTAGTTAAATGAAAATGTATGGAACAAGTACTTATCCTCGGAAAGCTGGGGTATTCGTTCCCAAGGGACATCGTTAGCACGTTGATGAAGATTTCCAGCGTGTGCGATGCCAATCTCATCTATGGACCCTATGACTATTATGTGGTTGCCAAAACGAAGACGAAAGAGGCATTGAGCTATCTGGTGATGAAGATCAGATCAACCAAGGGAGTCACGGATACGGTAACCTGCCACGTGGTCAGCATGGCAGACATCAGACCAGAGCCCAAAGAACCACTCGCAGAATAATAACTTGGCACGCGCATTGTGAATAAAAGGGAACAGTAAAAAAAGTAATGAGAAATCTTTGATCCCGTTTTTTCATTTTTTGAATTGTTTAGATCTTTTCTCGGCCATGCCTTTGGCTCAGGATGCGACAGATAGAGAAGACCTCGATCTTTCATGTGGACTCGCTCGTTCTCCATGAGCATTGAAATGAGATTATTTTTCGTTTTTTGCTGAAAGTGTAATGATCCTTTGATTTGGGCGATTGAATACTTTTAAGGGCGAGGATCGATAATCCTCTCCACCATGCAGTTGTTCGCGGGATCGAAGACTGTATTGGTCGTTGGTGCGGTCACGTTCTTCCTCCTGCTCGGATCAACAGTCTATGAGCCCATCCGCCCTCTCTTCATCGTCGGCGTGGGGGCGACCACGCTGGAGCTCGGATTGATGATGGCCCTCTTCTCGCTGGTCTCCGTCGTCACCCGCATCCCGGCCAGCTCGATCTCTAGGAGGCTTGGGAGGTGGAGGCTGTTGGTGTTCTCCCTCGCCATTGGATTAGCAACGTCGGCCCTCTATGCCTTCGTTTACAACCCCCTCCTGTTTTACCCGCTCCTCTCCTTTTCTGCGTTGTCGTGGTCCGTGTTCAGCCCCATCTCGGTGGTGATCATCTTGGACCGCTCCACCCCATCCAACAGGGGCGCCGTGATGGGGATCTACTTCTCCACTATCGGAGCCGCCCTGCTGGCCGGCCCCCTACTTTGCAGCTTCCTGACCCTCTTCATCGGGTTCCGCGAGCTGTTTCTCGTGAGCGCCGTCTTCCCCGCCCTGGCGCTCATCCTGTTCCTGATCAAAGTTAAGGTGCCAGAGATAGAGGGAGACAATCAGGACGACGATGTCCGGAATGAAGGGGAAAGGAGCACCTGGGGGAACATCGCGCGCATCCTCAGGGTCAGGAACGTCGCGGCCATGTGCTACGCGCAAGTTGCGTTTGCCATCTCATACGGCGTCTTCACGACCCTCTTCTCCATATACGCCGGGGAGGACCTAGGCTTATCCGCGTCCGTCATCGCGCTCATCTTCTCCGTGAGGGCCCTGACAAATTTTCTAACGCGCTTGCCGGCTGGAAGGATGTCGGACGACATAGGGCGGAGAAAGCTCGTCATCCTGTCCCACGCAATCATATTCATCGTATTCGCTGTGCTCCCGTTCGTGCGGGATACGACGCTTCTAGTATTATTGATTGCGATCTACGGGATCGGATGGGGGATGCGCGTCGCGCCGGACGCCGCCCTCGTGAGCGAGAGCGTCCCATCGAAGGACAGGCCGATGGCGCTGGCCATGCTCATGACGATGTTCGACCTCGGCTCCGCCCTGGGCTCGCTCCTTGTCGGGTTGGCCGCCTCCCTCATTACCATCCCAAATGTGTTCCTCCTCTGCGCCCCCATACTCCTCTCAGGTTTGTTGTGCCTGCTCTTCCTCACGAAGGAGACATTAAACTATAACCATTAAAAATGAGAGCGCATTCTAGGGCATACTCTCGCCGGTCGCTAACAAGCTCGGGCTTGAATGACTTTTGATTCGTGAGCGTCGCGTGGGTTTCGAATCAAACTCCCGCCATAATTCTCTATCGTATGCAGGCGATCCACCTTTGAATCTCCTTAATATTTCTTTAATTTTTATCTTTTTTGGATGATCAAAGGCGAACACCTCTTTGCTGGGGTTAATGAATTTATCAAATGGTTATCACAAGTGAAGATTTTTTCTCATGAGTAAGCCATAATCCTCCGCTCCTCCGATGCGCAGTCTTTTCAGGGCCGCCCACATCGAAGCTTGATTGCTTGTGACGACTGGGATTCCGAGATCGGCCTCGATGACCTCGATCACGCCGATCGTCGGAAGGTTGGTGCAGCTGATGAAGACCCCGTCAGCGCCCGAAGAAACTAACCCAGCCAAATCCATGACCCTTTCGGGGTTCACCTTCGCGATTTTTAGATTCTCGGTGATTCCGAGGCCACCGATGCGGGCGACCTCGATCCCATGGTCTTCCAGAAACTCCTTCTCCAAATCGTTTATCTCGTCGATGTACGGGGTCGCAACCCCCACGCGCCTGAGGTCCAGCTCCTTCATTGCTTCAACAACGGCTCTTCCCGTCGAGACGGTCGCTATCCCAGTCGCATCTATCAGATCGGCGACAAGTTCGCCCTCCCATTTGATGCCCTTGATGAGCGAGCCAGATGTGCAGCCGTAGAGGAGCAGGTCGACCTCGGCGGTCTTGAGCATCTTCGCAGCCTTGATCGCATCCCGAGCCATAGCCTCGAGGCCCTCGGGAGTGACCGACCTGAGCATCATGCGAGCCGTGTGGATGGTCACACCTGTCGGAGCCATCCTGTAGAGTTCTGGCTCCATGGTCGTGTTGCTGGAGGGGAGGAGGAGGCCTATGCGCATGACTGTGTCCATCGAACGTGATCAAGTTTAACAATTCTAAGATAAGAATAATAAGTTGAACTGTATCGGAAATGGACCAAAAGGCGCAGCATCCAGGTCTTGATTATGGTTGATCCAGTTGTTCCCCTTTCCTCCATAGTCTTCTCTTCATCCTGATTCCATCTGGTGGAGCTAATCGGTCGATTACCAAGCTATCTCGATCACGATGGCAGCCACGACCATGGCGATCTATCTCGTGTGACCAGATTCTGACCGATATAATAAATAACATTCAAACCAACTGAAGAAGAGATCCAATTGTCATTCACCCACCAGAATCGGTTGTGGAAAGGAGCTTCCAGGGAGAGCTGCGCAGCCACTAACGGCATGGTCGTCTCCAAGCATCGCCTAATAAGCGAAACTGGAGTTGACATCATGCGGAAGGGCGGGAACGCCGTGGACGCGGCGGTCGCGGCCGCGTTCGTCGACTGCGTGGTCGAGCCCGCCATGAACGGTATAGGCGGCGAGGGCGTCATGGCTATCCATACCGCTGGCGGAAAAAACGCCATAATCGACTATGTGGGGAGGCCGTCCAAGGAATGCGCGCCGGACATGTACGAGCTCCTTGACGAGGCGGAGCCTGGCTGGATGGGCTGGAGGCGGGTCAGGGACGACGCCAACATCGTCGGCTACAGGGCCGCCACCGTCCCCGGGACCGTGGCAGGCCTGGCGAAGGCCCTCGATCTGTTCGGGACCATGGAGCTGAAGCAGGTCATGGAGCCCGCTATCCGGATAGCGGAGGATGGTTTCATCGTCGGGTGGTGGACTGTTTCCCACATCTGCGCGACGATGCAGACCTTCTACAGGTTCCCCGAGTGGCGCAGGATATTCCTGAAGGAGGGGAAGTACCCGCCGAAGCCCTACAGCTGGGCCATCCGGAACAACCCCGACGTCTTGACCAACAGCGACCTCGCCAGGTCGCTGAAGCTAATCGCCGATGATGGACCCGAAGCTCTCTACAGGGGCGAGATCGCCGAAGCCATCGCCGAGGACATGGCGAAAAACGGTGGCCTGATCACCTTGGATGACCTCGCCCTGTACGAGCCCATTGTCCTCGAGCCGACACCCGGCCGCTACAGGGACCACGATGTCGTCTTCGACCCGAGCCACGCCGGGACGACGCTCATGGAGATCCTCAACATCCTCGAGGGCTTCGACCTCGCGGGGTTCGGATTCGGCTCCTTCGAGCACCTCCACGTTATGGCGGAGTCGATCGGCCTCGGGTACGCCGACAGGTTCACGCATATGGGAGACCCCGAGTACGTGAAGGTGCCGCAACGGGGCCTCGTCTCAAAGGAGTATGCACGGGAGCTACGAGGTAGAATCGACTTCGAAAGGGCCATCGCCATGAGGGCCGGCGATCCATGGCCTTACGAGAACTGCACGACCGCTTTGGCCACCGTGGACAGCGAGAGGAACGCCGTCGTGGTCAACCAGACCCTCATCAACACCTTCGGCAGTGGCGTCGTGGTCCCGAGGACGGGGATCGTGCTCAACAACGCGATGTACGGCCTCAACCCCGAGCCGGGTCACGCCAACTCCATCGACGGCAGGAAGCGGCGGATCCAGAACGTCTGTCCGACCATCCTCCTGAAGGACGGGGAACCGTTCATGGCCGTCGGCGCGCCGGGCGGCAGGGCGATCCAGGCCTCGATCGTTCAGACGATCGTCAACGTCGTCGACTTCAGCATGGACGTGCAGTCCGCCATCGAGGCGCCGCGGATCACGAGGGAGGTTGGCGTAATACAAATGGACAACAGATTCCCGAGGGAATCCCACGAGAGGCTCGTCGCGGTCAGGCACAAGGTCGCCTACCTCGACAAGGAGATCGGGAACTGGGCGCGGCCCGTGAGCATCGTCGTCGACCGCGAGAAGAACCTGCTGCACGGCGGCGTCGAATGCCACTTCACAGGATTCGAGTCCGAGGCCATCGGAAACTGACGAGGTATTCAGGACACAAGTCATGTCAAGCTGGACGAACCCCCCCCAGCACGCATCAGTCAAGATGATCCGGCGATAAAACATATCTAATACAAACCCAATTCTTTTACACGAACGTCATGGCTTCTAAAGAACAGATATGGATTGCGCGAGATCTGCCCAGGTGTAGCGGATGCCGGATGTGTGAGATCGCCTGCAGCCTCTACCAGGAGGGGCGGATATGGCCAGAGGCGTCCCGGGTTAGGGTGTTCATGCGCATTCCGGGCGCCGACTTCCCGCACCTGTGCACCCAGTGCCACGACTACCCCTGCGTCGCCTCATGCCCCTATGATGCTCTGTCGGTCGACGAGGGGACGGCGGCTGTGATCGTGGACAGGGAGAAGTGCACCTCGTGCAAGAACTGCATCCTTGCATGCCCGGGAAGGGTTCCCTTCCTGCACCCGAAGGACAACAAGGCGACCATCTGCAACCTCTGCGGCGGCGATCCCCAGTGCGCCAAGATATGCCAGGAGGGCAACTGGGACGTCCTCAGGGTGGTCAAGAGGAGCAAGAGCAATTCCTACAAGCTCTACGCTAGGAGGCCCGACGACGTGGTCAAGGACCTGGTGACCATCATCTTCGGGGACAGAGGGAAGGAGCTGATCTGAGATGAGGGGCTACGCCGGAAAGTTCTCGGAGATCGACCTCTCGTCGGGGAAGACCAAGGACATCAAGCTTCCCGAGGAGGTGCTCAGGCAGTACCTGGGCGGCAGGGGCATGGCGACGAAGATCCTCTGGGACAGGCTCGGCAAGCGGTGGGAGACCGTCGATCCCCTCGGACCCGAGAACGTGCTCACCGTCCTCGCGGGGCCCCTGACTGGCTACTACGCGGGCGGCCGGATGTGCGTCTCGGGCAAGTCGCCCCTCACCCTCGGCATCGTCGGCTCCACGGTGGCGGGCGAGCACGCCGTGGACATGAGGTGCGCGGGCTACGACGGCCTGATCATCGAGGGCAGGGCCGAGAAGCCGGTCTACCTGCTCGTGACCGACGACGGCGTCGAGATCAGGAACGCGTCCCACGTTTGGGGCAAGGACAGGGTGGATACCTACAAGATCCTGACCAAGGAGGGGGTCAAGGAACTGGAGAGGAGGTCCCCCGACACGCGAGAGTGGCGCGAGCCCTCGATACTCCACATAGGGCCCGTCGGAGAGAAGATGGGCCGTTTGGCGGCGGTGCAGACGAAGTTCGCCCACGGGGCCGGCTACGGCGGATACGGCGGCGTGTTCGGCTCCAAGAACCTGAAGGCCATCCTGTTCAAGGGCATGGGCCCCCTGCCCGAGGCACACGACATGAAGAGGACGCAGGAGCTCATCTGGGAGATCGCCCGGATCAACTTCAAGTCCGACAGCATGCGACGGTGGGGGACGGGCGCGGCGGGCTACGACGTCGGCGCCCGGACGAGCTCCGAGCCCGTCAGGAACTGGCAGGACGAATGGCACGACGAGAAGAGCTTCGGCGTCGACAAGTTCGAGGAGAGGGTCTGGGCGAAGCGGTACTGGGGCGACTTCGGCTGCCCGACGACCTGCGAGAAGCTCTCGGTGGTCAAGACGGGTCCGTTCAAGGGCGCCATAAGCGACAACCCGGACTACGAGATCCAGGCATACGGTGGAACGAACCTGGGCATCTTCACGCCCGAGGGGAACGTGCAGATCTGCTCGGTGATGGAGGACCTCGGCTTCTGCGGCATCCAGGGCGGCAACGTCCTGGGGTTCGCCGGCGAGCTGTATCAGCGCGGGATCCTGACCAAGAAGGACCTGGGCTTCGAGCTGAAGTGGGGCGACGTTGAGGCCTTCGTCAAGCTGATGCGCCTGATCGCGAACAGGGAAGGCATCGGAGATATTCTTGCCGAGGGGACCTTCAGGGCGGCAGTGAAGCTGGGCAAGCAGAAGGGCACGAACCTGACGAAATACGCGGTGGTCGAGAAGGGCGAGGCCATCGGCGCCCACGGCATCAGGAGCCTCCAGGACTACGTCGAGGAGGTCTCCTACCCGTGCTCCGTCCAGGGCGGGGACCATACGTCGTGCGCCCAGAGGGACCTGAGGAAGGGCGACAGCGAGCTGACATCCATACTCGACGACTCGGGCGTCTACTGCATGTTCAACATAGGAGAGGACGCCGCCCGAGCCCTCATCTGGGACTTCCTCCAAGCGGTGACGGGATGGCCGATAACCGCGGACGAGTGGTACGGCAACATGGCCCCGAGGATACTGGATATCCAGAGGGCGGTCCTGCTTCTGGGCGGACCCGACTTCACCTGGAAGCCCGTCGACGACGACGTCCCGGCGAGATGGTATGAGCCACTGCCCAACGGACCGTACAAGGGAAGGACCACGGACAGGAAGGAGCTCACGAAGGACGTGCAGCAATACTTCCAGGACGTCGGCTGGGAAGCGCGCGGCATCCCCAAGAGCGCGGAGCTCAAGCGCCTCGGCCTGACCGACGTGGACAGGAAGCTCAAGAGCTTCTTCAAGGCCTAAACTCTTTTTTTCTTCTCATTTTCTCAGAATTTCATGTCTGTTCATCATGCCTCATGGATGATTGAGGTTGTCCATGATCGGCATCTGAACGGTGATTATCCCGACGCCGCCGAGCAATCATAAGTTTACCCTAAAATATTAGTAAAGAAAAAAGGGGGACTACTTTATCAAAAACTCTTCTTGGCATACACCGTTCGGCGATTCCCTGAACTTGACCCTGCCCTCGAGTTCCGGGAAGTGGCTCTTGATTGAAGCATACTCCGCCTTAGACATCGCTGAACACATCTTCCCGATGGTTTCATGATCCAAGCCAGCCATCTTGAACCCGTCATACTGCGGACACTTTGATATCTTGAGCACCAGGGATTTCGGGTTCTCCTTGACCTCCGCATCGGTGCCGTAGCTGCTCATCATCGGCATAATGGCCTTGTTCAGAGCCTTGACATCGAGTTTCTTGCCGCCCAGCTGTGTCTTCAGGACCTTACCTAACTCATCACCGAAGGGTTCACCCTGTTTTGCAAGCATCTCAAGGGCCTTTGCCATTCCCAGCTCCTTGACGATGGACTTGAACAAGCTGCCGCACATGCTCATGGAACTCACCCATGCATTATACACGTCCTCCCTCGTCAACCTCTTCACCTACAACTCCCTTTTTTTATCCAGGTTCCACTAGCATTTTCTGATAATGGTACCCGATTCTATCTATTTTTTACCAATATTAATAACTGCCTCTTTATGGGGCCGGTTCGTTAATCTTTAATCGCATCCGCGCAAATATTATTCGTGCATACGACCCTTTATGAGAAAACGATAGGCTTCGTGGGTCGTCAACACCTCGCATTCAAGATCAACATCATCAAGAACATGCTCGTCAACTTCTCGATCGGGCTCACTCAGCAGTACCAGTCGATATACGTGTACTCCCTGGGCGCCACTGCCCTGGAACTCGGTTACGTCAATAGTATTGGAGGCGTGACCAACACCATCCTATCGGTCCCCGTAGGATTGCTCGCGGATCGACATGGAATCAAGAAGATGATGTTCATCTCGCTGTCCCTCATGGCACTGGGTTACGCCATCTTCGGGAGCGCAACTAACTGGCAGACTATCGCGTTGGCACTCATCTCCGTGTCGGTGGCCAACCTCATCCAGATGAATGTCTGCCCGATGGTCTGCGGCTCGTGCCTCCGGAGCGTCGAAAGGACGACTGGGATGCAGATATGCGACACGGTCGCTGCCATCCCCCGCCTGTTCGCGCCGGTCATGGCGGCATTCGCGATCGCCGCGTACGGAGGCCTCAACACCGAGGGAATAAGACCCCTGTACTGGTTCGAGGTCGCAGGGATCATCATCGCTCTATTGATTGTGACACGCTACTTCGTGAATCCACCAGGAACAGGTGAAACAAAGGACGCCTCCTTCTCGTCGGGTGCGCGACGCGTGACTACGGAGGGCGTTCACATCAAACGGTGGATAGTCTACTACATGTTGATGAACATACCTTGGACGATGGGGTTCTACATCCCGTTGTATGCTAATCTAATTAGGGGTGCCTCGCCACTATTGCTCGGCCTCATGGATTCCGGCTACTGGTTTGCCAGCGTTTTGCTGGCCCTGCCCATTGGGATTGCGTCAGACAGGTTCGGCAGGAAGAGGATGATAGCTGCTTTAGCACCGTTGTATGGTTTGGGCTTGATGATCCTATGTAACATACCTGGAGACTACGCGCTCCTGGTGGCCGGCGTGCTCAACGGTTTCACGATGTTAATGGGCGTCACTGAGAGTTCCATCACCGTGGAGCTTGTGCCTAAGGATCTCTTGGGCGCGTGGTTCGGGTTGTTGGGCCTTTTCACCGGTGTTGTGGGCTTCGTTGCGCCCATCTTGGGAGGTATCCTCTGGAATAATCTGGGGCCTGCCACGGTTCTCTATTTTCTCGCGGCGACTCAGGTCGTGAAGCTTGGGATCCTCGCAACCATGCCTTCAAAATCGAAGTATAGCTGAGCACATCTCTAATACTAACGTCAGCCAGTAAAACCCTCCATAATCTTATCCTCACTTCCACCTAATTCTCAGGCAGGTGAATTGTATGGTTGGTTTTGAGGAGATTCAGACCGTCTACTATATGGTGGCAGCCACAGGGGTACTCGTGGCAGCCATATTCTACATAATGAACCTCAGGGAGCAGAGGAGAAACATAAGGCTCACCCTCGAGACGAGGAGGGTGGGGATGGTGCGAGAACTCACAAAGGATATGCAGAACTTTGAGTATACACGATCTTTTTGGGAACTAATGAACTACGAGTGGAAAGACTACGACGACTACCAGAGGAAATACGGCCCGGAGAACAACGTCGAGGCCACCGCTAAGAGAGGTACAATGTTTATAGCAATGAACTCAAGGGGCGCCATGTTGAGGAAGGGCATGTTGGAGATCGAGGATCTCTACGACTCAACGGGAGGCCTGACTGTGGTTTTCCTCTGGGAGAAGTATAAGCCCATCATCGAGGAGTTCCGGAGGAGGTACTACGGGAAGCATTACATGAGGGACCTCGAGTACTATGCGGGCGAGATGCTCAGGTACGTGAAGGCACGCGACCCCTCCTATAAGGTACCGGAGACCTTATTCAAGTATATCCCAGATAAGTGACCATTTTTCTCCATAACCATATCTTCTATTACCACTGATTCTTGTTCAGGTGTAATGTATTGTTTGAGTTGTTTGAGATTCAGGCCGCCTACCACATGGTGGCTGCAACGGGTGTCCTAGTGGCGGCGATCTACTACGTGTTGAACCTGCGGATAAGCCAGAGAAGAAAAGTCGCGTGATGAGTTCATCAAGTCTAAATTCGACCTTTTGAAAGGTCATTTTGCCTTTTCACCACCCTCAAGCCATCGGCCATCTGAACTTTCAGGATGAAGTCAAACCTGTCGAGGTCCAGAGCCATGTGGAAGTCCTCCTCGTGGTACTGCGGTAGGTTCGGGTCGAAGAACTTTGAGCCCGACGGCGAGGCCCTGATGCGCCGCCTCATCTCCTCGAAGTCGGGCGATTTTCCCCTCAGGGTGTCGTCCATGTACTCGGCGAACAGCTCGTCCTCCACGTTGGGCTTGACGCCGCTGTCCCCCATGGCGACGAGCGACAGGACCTCGGGCTGAACCCTGCGCACGTATTTGACGATGGCCCCTGCCGTGACGAAGCTCCCGAGGAGGATCTCGTCGGCATATGTTGCGTTCACGATCCCCTGCGTTCCCGCCGCCGTCGTGAAGATGACGGTCTTTCCCTCGAAATCCACATCCCTGATCTCGAAGGGCGAGTTGTCGTAGTCGAAGCCATCGACCCGCTCCCCGTCCCGCTCCCCCATGAGCACCCAGTCAGGGTGCCGCCTCCTCATCCTGAAAGCCTCCTCTAGGCCTCCGACGGGGACGATGCGCTCGGCGCCGTTCGCCATCACGTAGGCGGCCGTGGTGCACGCCCGGAAGACGTCGATGATGACGGCTAGACCTCGGGCCTCGTTGGCGCCTGAAATGAGCCTGAGCCTCTCGATGCGCATCTTCAGCACTCGATGTAATTGGGGCTAGAGGCCGCGGTTGACCTCGACGACGCCGCCCTTCACGACCAGCTTGATCAGCTCGGTCTTCTCCAGGATACGGACGTCCTTCAGGGGGTCGCCAGCGACAGCGATGATGTCCGCCTCCTTGCCCGCCTCGATTGTGCCCGTCTCCTTCTCGATGCCGCAGGCCTCGGCGGCGGTCTTCGTGGCGGCGACGAGGGCCTCCATCGGCTTCATGCCGCAGTTCTCGACGAGGAGGCCCAGCTCCATCGCGTTCGTCCCCATCCTGAACAGCGGGGAGGAGCCGAAGTCGGTGCCCATCGCGATCTTCACGCCGGCGTTGTAGGCCCTGCGGCCCGAGTCGATGTGCGCCCTGTAGGCCTCCCTCGCCTTCCTCAGTCCCCACTCGACCATGCCCTCCTCGGCGCCGTGGTCGACGATCTGCTTCACGATGCTGAATGTGGGGACCAGGATCACGTCCCGCTCCTTCATCATCTCCATCGCCTCGTCGTCGAGGAAGATGCCGTGGTCGATGGTCTTGAACCCCGCCCTGATCGCGTTCTTCACGCCCTCGGTCCCCTGCGCGTGGGCGGTGCAGTAGGTCCCGACGTGGCGCGCCTCCTCGACGATGGCCTCGAGCTCCTCCAGCGTGAACTGGGTGAACTCCGGGCGGTCCCGCTCGGACATGACGCCGCCGGTCGTGCTCACCTTTATGAAGTCACCCCCCTCACGGAGCGCGAACCTCGCCGCCCTGATGCAGTCCTCCTTCCCGTCGCAGATGGCCGGGTTCAGCCGCTTCGAGTAGTCCAGGGGGAAGTAGTGGTCGTCGCCGTGGCCGAAGGTCTGGGACAGGTCGTAGCCCGCGGCCACGATCCTCGGACCTCGGATGGTCCCCTCCCTGATCGCCCTCTTCAGGTCGAGGGCGGGCTTCCCGCCGCAGCACTTCATCGTCGTGAAGCCGGCCTCCAGCGCCGCCTCGGCGTCCCTGGCCGCCCTCAGGAGCCTGACACCCTCGGGGACGAGGATGTACTCGCCGAACTTGTGGCTCCGCGTGCCGCTGAAGTGGACGTGGGCGTCGATGAGACCGGGCATGACCACCATCCCCGACGCGTCGATGACCTCGGCCCCATCGGGCACCTTGACCCTTCCCTTCCTTCCGACTGAGGCGATTTTACTCCCACGAATGATGATGACGGCATCCTCCACCGGCGTGGAGCCGTTCCCGTCGATGAGCGTCCCGCACCTCATCGCCTTCACGGGCTCTTCACCCATTTCAACAACCCCTCGGCGAGATCATCTGCAGTTTCGCGCTTAAGAAACTTGCACAGTGAGAATTGCTCTGTAAATGGGGGATGCTGGTACAGGAACCGTCAGGCCGTCTCGACGCTGACGAACTCGACGTACTCGTTCGTCGATGTTTTGACGACCACGCTCATGAGCGCCCCGATGGCGGAGACGTCGATGAGATCGAGACAGTTGACGTAGAAGATGACCGCGCCGTCCATCGGCAGGGCAACGCTCCCAGACACTTGACGGAAGCCAACGGCCACTCCTCCAAGTGGACGCGCGAAAGGATCGGTTATGTTCAGCGCCTGAACTGGAATCAGGTCGCATTCTGATGTGAAGGCATAGTACACGCTGGCCCAGGGAACCTTTCTACTCCTGATCTCGATGGAGCCGATGGAGGCGTCGACGCCGCCCGTGTTCTGGACGAACAGCGCGGCCTGCGCCCCCGAGGCGTTGACCCACACGTGCGCCTCGCCGATCGTGAGCTGCTCCTGCTTCAGCGGGATCGACCTGATCGTGAGCGCGCAGTACGTGACCGTCCCCGACGCCAGTAGGGTGGAGCTGACGAGAAGGATCAGCGTGGTCACGACCTGGCTCAGGGCCCTGGTTCCCTTTGCCTCGTTTACGCTCCTCATACATAGGAACTGATGCAAGAGATATATTTTAAAGTGTAAGTAATCCTGTTTCTGCATCGCCATCCGTAACAATTTTATAGATTCGTGAACCTACTGCAGGAAAGAGCGCCAGCGGTGGGAGGCGCAGCCGCATTCGTCGTGCTCCGGGTCGATCCTCCGCAACGCGTTCAGCATCGCCTCGGCCGTCGGGCGCCGCCACCGCTTCTGGAAGTCACCGAAGGCCTCCCGCCCCTGCCACTCCGTCGACACGAGGCCCTCGCCGTAATTCGACACAAGCTCGAGGGCGGCGTAGCAGGCGCCGATCTCCCTGGCGAAGAAGACCTCCGGCACGAGGTTCATGGTGACCACGTCGATCCCCAGGCGCGTGTACCGCAGCTGTATTTCCGCCGGCGATTCAAGCCTCGGCCCCTCGGCCACACCCACGACCCCGCGCTGAAACACCCTTGGGAAACCTGCATCCCGTGCGGCGTCGGCGAGGAGCCCGCTGAGATCGGGACAGAAGGGCCGATGGAGCCTGTACATGATCGGCTCGACCGCCACGCCCTTCTCGGCCAGGCCCTTGAAGAGGGACTGGGCGCGCTTGGTCGTGTAATCCACGAAGTCGTCGGGGACGACGACGTCGGCGGGGTCGAGCAGCCTGTTGGTGGACCCGCAGAGGGCGCACCCTAGGATCTTCCTGACGCCCGCCCTCATGAGGACGTAGAAGACGCGCTCGCCGGCGCTGTCGGGCGCCATATTCCTGATCGTCGGCGTTATCCCGTGGAATGGCACGAAGAGGAATTCGAGGCCGTCGGCAGCCGCGTGGGTCATGGGCGCCGTCAGTCCGAAGGGGGTGGCGTACTCGACGCCCTCCTCCATCGTCTCGATCCCGTTGAATCCGCGGGGGAAGCCGGGGCCCACGATGGCCGAGCCGCCGATGACGGCGATCTTGACCTGCGGGATGTCGCGCGCAAGCATAACTTTCCTTCTCTTGGAAGTGTGGATAAAGGGATGCGTTTGCTGCCGTGGCCCGTGATCGAGCGAGCAGCTATGCGGTGTATGACGTCGGCATCCACGGGACGACGCGCAGCGACGGCTCCTGGAGGTTGTTCAGCACGGCGGCGTTCAGGAGGAGGGGGGTTATGGACTCGACCCATTTTGAGTTCTCCAGGGGGCCGACCCTCAGCGGCCGGAGGTTGGGGACGTCGCGCACGAGCCTGGATACCACGGAGACGGCGAGCTCGTCGTCGCCGGCGATGAGCACGTCGAGGTTGAGGACCGAGTCGATGTTGATGAGATAGGCGGCGGGCACCGTCTGGAACGCGGAGACGACGGGGACGGGCTTGACGATCTCCTGGATCACCTCGGCGGCTGACTTATCCTCGGAGATGCCCAGGTCCTTCGCGGATATGGTCGTGCAGCAGAAGAGGCCCTTCTTCCTCCTCATGGCCACGACGGTCGAGACGACGAACTGCTTCGGGTTCAGGTACGGTCGGAGCTCCATCATCGCTGGAACGGTAGCCTCTGGCGGAAGCGTGACGACGACGACCTCGGATTCCTTCGCGGCGTCCACGTTAGTCACCCCCCTGATGCTGCCTTTCATGTCGGCCTGATAGAATCCCCTAGCGATGTTCTCGAGCTCTTTGGCGATCCCCTGGGCCTTATCGAGCGTCCTTGAGCCGATCAGTATGTCGTGCTTCACCGCCCAGCGGATCGTGAGACCCCTACCCATGTGCCCCGTGCCACCAAGGATACCTATCCTCAATGGATCACTTCCATCCTATCGATACGAGATTGATCCACCCATCAGGTATAAATGAATATTTCCACTTGAAAACGATTCAAGATTTATCGCCGTTTCATATCCACTTGGTCTCTCCAGGCAGTATAGGTGATATTTTTTGAATCTTGCAGGGGTTCGAGGTATTCTATCGGAGCCGCCTAAAAGAAAAATTTTCGTAGTATATGACTATGGTGCCCTCCCCTCATCATTTTTTTCTCTGATCGAATCCCTTAAAACTGCTGAATTTATTAACATCGGATTCCTGTCGGTCAGAGATGCTCTCGCCGGTCATCGTCGGCACGATAATCTACGGGTCGATGCTGGTCATCCTCTGCGTGGGCTTCTCGCTTACACACCTCATGGAGAAGTTTCCTAACTTCGCCCACTCCTCCTTCGCCATTGTAGGGACGATATTGACGTTCAACTTCGTCATGCTCTGGGGGTACAACCCGTACCTTGCATGGCCCTTCGCATTTCTGTTGGGGGGATGTATAGGAATGGTTCTCTATCTATCCGTCGTACGTCCCATGCAGAGATTGGGGAGCAGCGGCATCATGCTCTCCTTCGCCATGCTTGCCCTTTCAATTGTGCTGACCTCCGTTCTGAGCATATATTCCTACTGGATCATGACCTCCTACGGACTCCGTTTAAGCGGATTCATCTTGAAGAACTATGACTTCAGATGGATGGACTACCCAGGGATAATGTTCGTGGCGCCCTTGATCAGCATACTCATGGTCGTCGCACTTCACTTGTTACTGACACGAGTCAAGTTCGGCATAGCGATCAAAGCCACGGCAGAGGATCCTAAACTCGCAACCACCCTCGGCGTCAACGTCTTCAGCGTCCACCTTGCATCGTGGTTTCTGACGGGCGCGTTCTCCGCCCTCGCTGGCGCCGTTCTTCCGTTGTGGATCGCGACCTCTCTTGGATACTCCGACGAACTCCTCATCAGCATAATGGCAGGCAGCGTCCTAGGCGGCCTAGACAGCATCTATGGAGCCATAGTCGGCGGCATCTTCGTGACGATTGTCCAGCGGATATTGCCCAGTCTCTTGATTAGCGCATTCGGAGTCTGGATCGGCGAATATGGCCCTTTGATTCCGATAATAGTGATCGTCGTCGTTCTCCTCTTGGAACCGAAGGGACTGACGGGAATGTTCAGCAGGGATCACCCGTTCGTCAGGAAGATCAGAATTGCTCTGGTGGGACATGAAGATTAGACGAGCGCACGGCGCTTAAATCCTAGAGCCGACAATTTCATGAAGGCCCCAATGGCTCGCATCATCCGATGTCCCTCGTGCGGACGAGGATACTCGACTGAGGAATACGAGGAAAGCACGTCCTGTCGGGGCTGCGGGGCACTCCTCACGCTTCTAGATCCAGAGGAGGGGGAAGGGGCCTGGCGGAGGATTTTTCCTTACGCACCATACCCCGAACAGGAGGAATTCATAGGAGATGTCGAGCGCGTCGTCGGGAGCGGAGGGGCGCTCATCTCCGAGGCGTGCAACGGCTTCGGCAAGACGGCTTCCGCCCTCTCCAGCCTCCTGGCGTTGGGGCGATCCATCGTCTACGCAACGCGCACCCACGAGCAGGTCAGGCAGGTCCTCGCCGAGGTTTCTGCGATGAACCAGAAGACAGAGGAGCGTTTCACGGCGGTCAACCTCGCGAGCCGGGAGCACCTCTGCCTGAACCCCGAATGCATGGACCTCCCCCATCGGGAGTCCATCGAGGTGTGCAGGGCCCTCGTCGAGGAGGGAGGCTGCCCGTACGGCTCGGACATCCCGCAGCTTCCGAGGGGTTTGGCCCCCGTCCTGGATTCAGGGAAGCTGATGGAGGCCGGTCGCCACGCAGGCCTGTGCCCTTACTTCCTGGCCAGAAGGGCGGCCAAACAGAGCATGGTCGTGGTCGTGCCGTACGCATACGTATTCGACGCCCACATAAGGGCCAGCGTCGGACTCGAACTGTCGGGGAGGGCGCTGGTGCTCGACGAGGGACACAACCTGGACAGGATCGGACAGGAAGCCCTGAGCGACACGCTCTCATCCAACAGCCTCGAATCGGCGGCGAACGAGCTCAAATCCATCGGAAAACCCACGATGCACATGAAGCGCCTGATCGAGCACCTAAGGGAGCACGTTTCGGACAAGCCAGAGTTGAGCCTCGGGGAGGCGCTCGAGAGGGATCTGGAGCTGGCGCTCGGAATCGACCTCAACGGCTTCGTCGAACAGTACGAAGGCGCGGTGGAGGCCGTGAGGAGGCACAAGATGTCCCGGGGGGAACTGCCCATCAGCCATCTGAACGGCGTGCTCTCCTTCGTCGGCCTCGTGGCCTCGAGCAGGAAGGACCGCTACATCGGCATCTACCAGCGGAACCAGTACGGCGTCGACGCCCTCGAGTACCGCTGCCTCGATCCCAGCCTCGCCATACGGCCCCTGATCGACGAGGCCCAGGGATCGTTGATCATGTCGGGCACCCTCTCCCCCATGGAGCTCTTCGCAGAGATCATCGGGCTGAGCCACGCGGAGAAGAGAGCGTACCCCCCGATCCAGAGCGTGGAACGGATCCGCACGGTGATCGACGCCACCGTGACGACGAGGTTCGATGAGCGCAGCGACGAGATGATCATGCGCATCGGCAGAGGCATCGCCTCGGAGGTGCCGGGCATCCCAAACGGCGTCCTGATATTCTTCACCCAGCGAGGGTTCATGTCCCGATGCCTCGACGCGTGGAACTTCGGCGGCCTTGTGGACGTACATCGGAACAGGCTGCACATCGGCGGCAAGCCCCTCTACATCGAGGGCAGGGGCGCCAGGGAGAACCAGGAGGTGGTGGAGCGCTACAAGCGGGCCGCCGTCAGCCCCGAGGGGGCGGCGCTGTGCTGCGTCTTCAGGGGGAGGAACTCGGAGGGGTCGAACTTCCCGGACGAACAGGCCCGAGGCATCTTCCTCGTCGGAGTCCCCTACGCCAACTATGCGGACCCCATCGTCCGCGCCCAGATAACATACTTCAACAGGCGCGGCGAGGGCATGGGAAACAGGTGGTACACGATGGACGCGTTCCGCGCCGCGAATCAGGCGATGGGCCGCGGCGTCCGGGGACGCGACGACTGGTGCCACTACTGGCTCCTGGACAGTCGATATGCCGAGCACGTCGACCTGCTGTCGAGGTGGGCACTTGGACCCGGGCCCGAGATCAGAGAAAAGCCATCGCCAGAGTAAGTGAAAGCCGATGTGTGAGAGGATACGAAACTACCGCTCGTGTTTCTTGTTTTTAAGGTCTTGGCTACCCTGTCGTCTTTAGATCGATGAACGAGTTGACGATGTTCGTCACGAGATCGTAGTTGTCCTCGACGTAGCAGTATGGCTCCATCAGGAACGTGATGTCGCCGAAGGCCGCGACCTTGCCGCCTCGCTCGACCAGGGCGATGGGGTTGTACTCGCCCGTCTTCTCGGCGGTCGAGGAGTAGGTGTCGCTCGACGTCGTCGCGATGCCGTTCGTCAGCGAGCGCACGTGGGTTGCGGTGAACAGGACGATCGTGCCGAGGTCCCTCGTCAGCGTGCTGTTCGCGAACTGCCTCACGTATATGTTCCTGTACAGGCCGTAATGCTCCTCCTCGTTGTAGAGGTATCCCTTCGCGAAGGAGAGCCCGAACCTGTTGGCCAGCGAGTTTATCGGACCCAGCAGGGCAGGGACGTCAACGTACTCGGAAGCGGGATCGAAGAACAGCAACAGCGTCTTGCCGTCGTTAACGAAACCTTCGATCCTCCTACTCTCATTCTCTGTGTAGGGTTTCGTTGGAGCCGCGACGATGAGGCCCGAAGCAAGGTCCAGCGACGCCTCCACCTCGCCCCAGGTCGCGGCGAAGCTGAGCATCAGCCCCCTCTTGGCCAGCTCGGCGTCGAGTATGTCCAGATCCCACGGCGATACGAGGTTTCCGTGCGAGAGGTCGACTATGACGGCGTTCCTGCCCTGATCCGTGAGGCCCAGGGATGTGCCCACGTCGACCTCGTTCCCAACGTGCACATTTTCGCCCTGTTCGTAGGCATCTGAGGGCATGTAGAGGTAGTAGACTGATGGAGGCGGGAAGAGCCTGTTCAGCGCCTTCACGTTGATATCGTTCCACGCGTTCTCACTGGACTGGGAGCTGACCTGCGATGAGGCATTGCCCGTGTACAGAATGTCGACGACCTGGTACGTCGTCAGGTTCGCTCTTTCTGCGGCGCGCGCCGCCGCCCTCTGTAGCGAGCCGATCTCGTCGATGAGCCCAACCTTCAGGGCCTCGCTTCCCATGTAGATCGCCGCCCTCTTCAGCTCGACCGTGGTCAGCGTCAGCCTGCCGTCCCTCCCCGCCTCCACCGCTGAGACGAAGCCGTCGAGGGCATGGGACAGGTTGAACGGGAACAGGAGCTGCGAATAGCCAGTGATCTTCCTGGAACCCGTCTCCATGGTGTACTGCGACGGGATGAGGGCGGATGGCCCGACCCCGATCACGCCGACGTTCCCGATCATGGCGCTCGGAGGGGCGAGGAGATAGTCGGCGGCGACGGCGATGTAATAGCCGCCCGACAGGGCAGTGGCCAACGACGCAACCACGGGCTTATCATTCTTGAGCTCGAGTACGTCGAGGTAGACCTGCTCCACGAGATGCGCGTATCCTCCCGGCGAGTCGATCACGAGGACGACGGCCTTGATGCTCGAGTTGAGCGCCGCCTCGTTGATGGCGTCGGAGATCAAGCTGGCGCTCTGCGTGTAGAGTATGGGTCCCTCGATGTGGATGACCCCGATTAGACTCCGCTCGGCGGCCTTGGGACCGGTGAGGTACACGTAACCCAGCGCCGAAACGATCAGGATAACGATCAAGGCGAGCGCCACGCCAAACCTGCTGTCGATCGCTGAACGCTTCTTCATTTTAAACCATGTCTCCATTCGAACGCGATGGTGTTATCATCTGTTGCAGCCCGTTTAAACCTGTTTGCGCCACAATCGCTCCCTCCCCGTCCGAGTGACACGGGATCCGCTCTGAGATTCGTCCAGTCGGTTTCGTCTGTGCGTTTATTATCGGCTTAATTAAGCTCATATATCCATAAAATCAATAATTTATTGGCCATATGGTTAATTCTTCATGAAAAATAGTTTCATATTTGTACAAATGTAAAATTATTAAACGAGTGGCTTCTTATATAGCAACATGCGGGTGGCAGTGGTTTGCCCAAGAAATTGATCAGCATAACGTTAAACGAGGAACTGTGTAAGGGTTGCGGCTACTGCGTCGAGTTCTGCCCCCGTGAAGTGTTCGGTGGCTCTGACGAGTTGAGCCGTAAGGCAGTGGTGCCGCCCGAAGTCAAGGATGAGGCTCGGTGCACCGACTGCGGCCTGTGCGCGATGCTCTGTCCAGAATTAGCGATCTCCGTTGAAACGAGGGAGGGGAAGGCGGACGACTGACGATGTTCTCACTGGAGCCCACTTCGTACACGGCGATTGGGCGTGCGCCGAGGGGGCCCTCTCCGCCGGATGCCGATTCTTCGCGGCGTACCCGATCACGCCTGCGACGGAGATCGCCGAGAGGATGGCGTCCAGGCTGCCCGAGGTCTGCGGCAAGTTCATCCAGTTCGAGGACGAGCTTGGTGCCATCGCGTCGGTCATAGGCGCATCGTTCTCGGGCCTGAAGGCGATGACCGCCACGAGCGGGCCAGGCGTCAGCCTCATGCTCGAGAACATCGGGCTCGCCGTGATGACGGAGGCACCCTGCGTGATCGTCGACGTGATGAGGGGTGGCCCGAGCACGGGGCAGCCCACCGCCGGAGCCCAGGGGGACGTGATGCAGTGCAGGTGGGGCTGCCACGGGGACGTGGAGATCATCGCGCTGGCTCCGGACCCGGTCCAAGAGATGTACGACCTCACCGTGGAGGCGTTCAACCTCTCCGAATCCTACAGGGTGCCCGTGTTCCTCATGGCCGACGCGAACATCGGCCACATGTACGAGAAGCTGGTCATCCCCCCAAGGGACGAGCTGAGGATCGTCGACAGGAAGAGGCCGGCGTGCGCCCCCGAGGATTACAGACCCTACGCGTTCGACGGGAGCCTCGTCCCCCCGATGGCGTGCTTCGGGGACGGGTACAGGTTCCACTCCACTGGGCTGACGCACGACGAGAACGGGTATCCCGACATGTCCGTCGAGGGCCAGGACGGCCTCGTACGGAGGCTCTCCGACAAGATCCGCAGGAACGCAGTCAAAATATCCAAATTCGAGGAGGTCGAGACGGAGGACTGCGACGTCCTGGTGGTCGCGTACGGCATATCGGCGAGGTCGGCAGCGACCGCGATCAGGATCGCACGGGAGAAGGGCATCAGGGCCGGGATGCTCAGGCTGATCACTCTCTGGCCGTTCCCCGACTGGAAGCTCGAGGCCCTGTCCCCGTCACTGAAGGGCGTCGTGGTGGCGGAGATGAACTACGGGCAGCTCGTCAGGGAGGTCGAGAGGGCCGTGAAGCCCACGAAGGTCTCGTTCGTCCCCAAGCTGGGCGAGAACCCGCACAGGCCCGAGGAGATCCTCGCCGCCATCAGGGGGCTCGGAGCATGAACGACTGGCGGGCGACGCACCCCCTGCGGAAATACCTCCGGATGGAGCGGTTTCCGCACATTTGGTGCCAGGGCTGCGGGCTCGGGATCATCGTGCACTGCTACGCCCAGGCGCTCAAGGAGCTGGACATCGACCTGGACAAGATCGTAACCATATCTGGCATAGGCTGCGCGGGAAGGGCGTCGGGCTACGTAATGACGGACGCGTTCCACACCACCCACGGCAGGGCCATCCCCTTCGCCACGGGCGTCAGCCTGTCCAGACCCGACCTTAAGACGGTGGTGATCAGTGGAGACGGCGACCTGTTCGCCATCGGCGGCAACCACCTCATCCACGCCGCGCGGCGGAACGTCGACATGCTGGTGATATGCGCCAACAACTTCAACTACGGGATGACCGGCGCCCAGTACGGCCCCACGACTCCGATGGGCACGAGGACGCCCACCAGCCCACGGGGGAGCATCGAGCGCCCCTTCAACCTAGTCGCGCTCGTCGCCGCTGCTGGAGCCACCTTCGTCTCCAGGTGGACGGTGTTCCACGGCAACATGCTGAAGGACACCATCAAGAAGGGGCTCGGGAAGAGGGGGTTCCGCTTCGTGGAGGTGATCTCCCCCTGCACCACGGGCTACGGGAGGCTCAACAGGATGGACGGGCTGGAGATGATGAGGCGGTTGAGGGACGCCAGCAGGCCGATGAGAGTTCACCCGACCGAGGCGACGATCGACCCGTGGAGGGAGATCGTGGTCGGAACCTTCGTCGACGAGGAGCGGCCCACCTACAACGAGGCACTGGAGGAGCAAGGAAGCGGAGGCGGGTGGGCGTGATGGCCAGATACGAGCTAAGGTTCGCGGGCTTCGGGGGGCAAGGCGTCATCACGGCCGGCTTCGTGCTGGCCTGTGCGGCGAGCCTTCACGATGGCCGATACGCGACCATGACCCAGTCCTACGGACCCGAATCGAGGGGCGGAGCATGCAGAGCCGACGTGATCATCTCGGACAAGCCCGTGGACTATCCCAAGACGTCCCGGCTGAACTGCCTCGCGGCGATGTCCTCCGACGCCTACAGCCAGTTCCAGGGGGAGATCGCCGCACGAGGCATCGTCGTGTACGAGGAGAGCCTCGTCTCCATCCCCGTTACCGACAGGCGAAAAGACGTGTCGTACAGAGGCGTCGGGGCAGTAGATGCGGCCGTCGAGCTGGGCAGCCCCCTTTCGGCGAACATGGTGATTCTGGGCTCTGTCGTCGAGATCACGAAGGCAGCCAGCCCCGAGGGCGTCAGAAAGGTGATCGGTGAAAGGTTCCCACGGCAGACCGAAATAAACTTGGAGGCCTTCGAAAGGGGCAGGGAACTCGCCAGATCCACGGCATCTTAGGGGCGGAGTCCGCTGAAGTCCTCCTTTATCGTGTTCAGCACGAGGTGCGTCCGCGTCCTCTCCACGTGGGGCAGCTTCAGGATCCCCTTGGTGAAGTTGCTCAGGGCCTCCCTGGTCTTGAACTTCGCGACCACCATGATGTCGGAGTCGCCGGTGACGTTGTAGACGCCGATGGCCTGCGCCATCTTCGCGATCACCTCGCCGACATCCATCATCATGCCGCCGGAGACGATGATCTCTGTGACGGCCGTCAGCTCGTATCCGAGCTTCTCGTGGTCCAGCAGCGTCGTGTACTTCCGTATGATCCCCGCCTCCTCCATCTCCTTCACCCGTGAGGCGACGGTGCCGGAGGACACCCCGATCTTCTTGGCGACCTCACGGAACGACTGCCGCGAGTCGTTGAGATACTTCCAGAGGATGCTGCCAGAGACCTCGTCGATCATGACGTTCATCTTACAGCGCGACGAGTCCAATAAAAGCCGTATCCCATCTTCTGTTCTAGTCGGCACTTGGCTTAATGGAAAAATCCAAAATAATTTTCATATCATAATACGATTAATTTTTGGGATAACAAGATCATATTATCAGAGAAAAATTAGTAACCAATAATTGGTTTTGGGACTAATCCGGATAGATAAGTAATAATTTCTTTAGAAGGTGCTTTATTTAAAGCCATTTGGATTAATGTAGATATTTCGTCCTGTGTCATTACCGAAATGTTTTCTTTACTAGCTTTCTCTTCATCTGTCCTATTAATCATTGAACGATCAAATGCTGTTACAATCATTGGATGAATATTTTTTCCTTCTAATATTTTTGAAATCTCCTTACTTCTAGTCGATAATTTGGTTAATTTATTATTCAAATCTGGCTCACGTGCTGTGCATTCAATTATGACTACGTTTTCATTCGATTCATTAAATGCTATTATGTCAGGGACATCATCTTCAATAACACCATAATGTGCCGGAGAAAATCCAAGGAGATGAAATAGAAAACATATCTTATCCTCAAATTCCCTACCGCGACTATCCTTAATGTCTTTAGCAAAATCCTGTATATGCTCTCTCATGTTTTCAAATAGTTTTATCCTCTTATTCTGAGTTTCTCCAAATAACTCAATTCGGTCAACGACAAAGTCATTGCATCTTACAATTGCAATTGCCCTTGTAGGCGAAGATTTGAATGTAATCGAAGATTCATCTTCTTGAACGTTTCGAGAAACCCTTTCTATGGAATTATCTGGAAAATGAGCAATGGCTGCGATGGTAACTTTTTTGTTATCAATTTTATTAATTCTATCGATTACAAATTTTATATTAGCATTTTTCAATTTAACCTCTTTTAAGCTTAAATAAAGTGGAGCGATTATATGAAGAAAAGAATCGGTTCTAGAAGCCCAATCTTGCTGATACCCAATAAAATTACGTCTTAAATCCGATAAACCATCCCATGGTATTTCTGCCGAAAGGAGTTGATTGTCTATTGATTCTTGCTCTTCGTAACTAATACGGCTACCTTCATATATCTGAAGAACAAATGAAGAAAAGTCAGTTCCAAATGTTGATTTGCAATAATTCCTATCATAAAAACGAAATTCCTGATAATTAATTGGTTTCAACTCTTGTCCATCAATACGTTTTATGTTAATAATGTTTTTGTCATTAATAATCTCACCTTTTAATATATATTCTAAAAGTTCATCTAATCTTGATAGATCCCATCTCTCGTGCGCAACCAAAAGATTTTTTATATTAGGAATATTTTTATATATTGGTTTTGATAGTGGCGTATTATCAAATAGTATGCGTACAGCATTGAAAAGCCATAGATTCTGGAAGTGATGTGCAACGATTCTTACATCTAAAGATTGATAATCTCCAAGAAAAGGTTCAATAATTCTTTTAAATTGTTCTATTTTTAGACTCATAGCTCAATTACTTTATTAGAGTCACAATTAAAAAATTTATCTCTTAAACCAATTACGTTTACCAAAATTCTTTATAGAATGAGCTCATTTTCAATTTCTTCGTCTAGTCCCAAAAAAAATAATAACCATTCTTAATATCAGGAAATTCCAGAGATTTTAAAATTAATTTCAATAGATATGCCAGCCGTAACATATCCTCTGTTCTTTGCGGCATTCGGCTGAACGGGCTACCCACATCTTGGACAGGTACTCGTCTTCGCCTGTTTACCTATCATACGAAAATGATTGAGGTCTTTCTATGGGCGTTTTAACCCAAATTGTCTTGATTCGTTTCATCCGAGGATGGCCTTCAGGTCCTCCTCGGGCGTCTTGATGGGCATGATGTTGAACCTCTCCGTCAGGACCTTGAGCACGTTGGGCGTTATGAAGGCTGGCATGCTGGGCCCCAGCCGGATGTTCCTGATCCCGAGGGAGAGCAGCGTGAGCAGGATCGCCACGGCCTTCTGCTCGTACCACGAGAGCACCAGGGACAGGGGAAGCTCGTTGACGCCGACGCCGAAGGCCTTCGACAGCCCCAGGGCGATCTGGATGGCCGAGTAGGCGTCGTTGCACTGGCCCACGTCGATGAGCCTCGGGATGCCCTCGATGCTGCCCAAGTCCCTGTCGAAGAAGCGGAACTTGCCGCACGCCAGGGTGAGGATCACCGTGTCCTTCGGCGCCCTGTCCACGAAATCGGCGTAGTAGCTCCTCACCGCCTTCGAGCCGTCGCACCCGCCGACGAGGAAGAAGTGCCTGATCTTCCCTCGTTTCACCAATTCGACGACCCTGTCGGCGACCGAGAGGAACGCGTCGTGGCCGAAACCGACGGTTACCATTTTTCCAGGTGTGTCCTCGGTGAACCCGGGCATCTCAAGCGCCTTCTCGACGACGGGCGCGAAGTCCTTGTCATCGATGTGCCTCACGCCGGGCCAGCCGACGGGTCCGGTGGTGAATATGCTGTCGAAATAGGAGTCTGCGGGCTTCTGGAGGCAGTTCGTGGTCATGACGATGGGGCCCGGGAATTTGGCGAACTCGGTGCGCTGGTTCTGCCACGCCGTGCCGTAGTGCCCGTAGAAGTGTTCGTATCGCTTGAGCGCGGGGTACCCGTGGGCGGGTAGCATCTCGCCGTGCGTGTACACGTATATCCCCTTTCCCTCGCTCGCCCCCAGGATGAGCTCCAGGTCCCTGAGGTCGTGGCCCGAGACGAGGATCGCCTTCCCCTTCCTCGCCCCCAGCGGCACGGGCGTCGGGATCGGGTGACCGTAGGTCCCCGTGTTCGCGGCGTCGAGCAGCCTCATCGCCCTGAGGTTCGTCTCCCCGCACCTCATGACGAGGCCGACCAGCTCGTCCGTCTTGACGCCCTCATCGAGGGTCGCCGCAAGCCCCTCGTGCATGAGCCTCGGGATCTCGTCGTCCCTGTATCCCAGGGCGTACGCGTGGCTCGCGTAGGCGGCGATCCCCTTCATGCCGTACGTGATGATCTGCCTGAGAGAGTGCACATCGGCATCCTCCCTGGGATTCGATTTCACCCCAACGGCCTTTCCCTGTTTCACCATGCCTTCCCGCGTTTTCTGTGGCTGGAAGTTGGCGGCCTCGGGGTACTCCCCCCTGCCCCCGGCCTTCCTGGCCCGTGACTTCAGCGCCTCCCTGAGATCCACGCTCCTCCTGACGAGCCCGACGAGCCTCTCGGGGTCGAAGTTCACGTTGGTGAGGGTGGAGAACAGCGCGTCGAAGGTGAACCTGTCGACCTCGTCGTCTCTCAGGCCGTGCCTTCGGGCCTCGACGGCGACGAGCGACAGTCCCTTGATCGAGTGCACCAACAGGTCCTGGAGGGCGGCGACCTCGGGCGACTTCCCGCACACGCCGCCGAGGGTGCATCCGGTGCCACGGGCCGTCTGCTCGCACTGGTAGCAGAACATCTGGGGGATCTCTGGGTTGGAAACTTTAGCTTCGCTCATTCCTTTCATCTCCGTTCGCTCAGTGGGAGTCTGGGCAGCTGCCGCCGAGGGGGCAACGGTTCTCGGCGTGGTCTTCCACGACCTTGAAGATGGCCCCCATCGTCTCCCTGTTCAGCCGGTAGATGTTGGACTTGCCCTCCCTCTGGCAGTGGACGAGGCCGCACCTAGCGAGCTGCTTGAGGTTGTGGGAGACCATGCTCTGCTCCTGACCCAGCGCCCCGACGAGCTCGGTGACGCTCATGTCCCTCTCCCTGAGCCTCTCGAGGATGGCCAGCCGCGTGGGGTTGGCCAACGTGGAGAAGAACCCGTAGCACGTCTCGGACAGGCCCCTTTTCAACGTCCATTCCCCATCACGTCATTTTCATATGAAAAAATATTCATATGTATTTAGGGATTGCTGTGTTCACTTCACAGACTAAACATTCTTGGCGTACCGTCAAATCCATCTATTCTTTTTAAAGTTCGTTGCCCGATCTCGATGGGGTAAAAATGCGGTTCAACATCGTGGATGTCTTCGCCGAGGCGAAGTACCAGGGGAATCAGCTGGCGGTCTTCCGAGACGTCGGGGGCATCTCAGGCGAGGAGATGCAGCTCGTCGCCAGGGAGATGAACTTCTCTGAGACCACCTTCATCGTGGGCGAGGATGCGGAGAGGAGGACCTTCGGCGTCAGGATATTCACGCCCGCGCGCGAGGTCCCCTTCGCCGGCCACCCGACCCTGGGGACAGCCTACGTGATACAGCGGCTCATCCTGAGCGAGCCCGTCGAGGAGATCGTTCTGGATGTCAAGGCGGGGAGGATCCCCGTCAGGATCAGCTATCGACACGGTGCTCCGGATGTCCTCTGGATGAAGCAGCTGAGCCCCACCTTCGGCAGGATCCATGAACCCGGACCCATCGCCGAGTTCCTCGGCCTGAGCCCCGGGGATATCGACCCGAGGTTCCCCGTGCAGGAGGTGTCGACGGGCCTCCCATTCTTCATCGTGCCCGTCAGGACGGGCGCAGCCCTGAGGAGGGCCAGGGCCGACAAGGCCAAGCTCCTCAGGTACGTGGAGGGCACCGAGGCGAAGGCGCCCCTGATCTTCTGCCCCGAGCCCAGGAGCCGCGAGCACCACCTGGAGGCGCGGATGTTCGGCGTCTACTACGGGATCGAGGAGGACCCGGCGACGGGGAGCGGGAACGGTTGCCTCGCCGGCTACCTGGCAAAGTACCGTTACTTCGGAGAACCAAAGGTGGATGTCATGGGGGAGCAGGGCTACGAGGTCGGACGTCCCTCCCTGCTGTATCTCAGGTCCGAGGATAATGGGAGCACCATCGACGTTCGCGTGGGGGGCAAGGCGGTGATGATCGCGGAGGGTGAACTCATCTGACCCAGCGTGAACCAAACGCCGGCGACACGGTCAGACCTGAGTCCTTTTCATGAAGAGGCTTATTTCACAGGGTTAGGTCGGTCTCTCCCCTTTTTTCGTCCAGTAACTGGCTATTTCGCGGGCGGTGGCGAACCAGACGTTCGGGAGCTTCTCGATGTGGTTGAGGAGCCTGTCGAGCAGGAGCAGGTTGCCGGGCTTCCCGATGATCTGCGTGTGGAACATCGTCGTGTAGCAGAGGCCGTAGTGGTAGTAGCCGTCGAAGGCGTTGGTCCAGATCTGGTATCCGGTCTCCGGGCTCTGGATGCGGGTGTTGTAGCTCGTGCCCGGGTAGTCGGCGAAGAGGTGGAAGTCGTCCATGTCGTAGTAGCTCGGGACGATCACGAGGCCGTTCTTCAGCCGGTACGGGAGGTCGCTCCCCCTCATGCTGGAGTCGTAGAGGAAGCCGTTCTCGTGGAGGATGTCGTGTGTGTTGGGCCCCACCTCGCCCCCGGCGACCCTGTTGCCCACCGGCGTGAAGTCCGACGCGTCCCTGATCGCATTGCGGGTCATCAGTAGCCTCTTGGTCTCTTCCTCCCTCGGCAGCCTCGCGATGTCCTCGTGCTTCCACCCGTGGCAGGCGAGCTCGTGGCCCCGGTCGGCGATCGACTTCATCACGTCGGGGTGGTTGACGGCGTTCATGCCGACGACGAAGAAGGTCGCCTTCACCCGGTGCTTGTCGAGGACGTCGAGGATGCGCGGGATGACGTTGGCGTTCCACTCGTACTCCCCCAGGCTCCTCATCCTCGGCATCGTCGCCACCTCGGGCCGGTTCCCCATGAAGACCCACTCGGCGTCGACGTCGAACGTGAGGCAGACGGCGCACCTCCTCCCCTCGGGCCAGACGGACGTGACCTCGGACATTTGAACAGCATAGTCTTTCGAGGGGCTTAAAGAGTCTTTGACGACAGTCAGCTGACGAAAAATGCCCTTTGAGTGTTTTTAATATCTCTGAATATCTAAGGCTTTATCTCAGCTTCTCCTTCTATTTTGAGATATCCTCCAGGAGGGCTTTGTCATAACGCTCCCTGTACCAGTTGAAGTCGAGGTACTCCCTCTCGGACCTCGCCTCGAACTTCACCCTAACCGTCTCGTCTCGGCTGTAGATCACCCTCCCCCATTTGAGCACCTGGTGCCTGAGGAGGGAGGATGCCGTGTTCAAGACGACGAGGTCGACTCTGTCGCCTAGAACCGTGGAGAGCATGTCTATCGAGCTGAGATAGTAGTCCAGCATGTTCTCGGGAAGTTCAGAGAGTAACACGGCTATGTCTGTGTCGCTCTTTGATGTGTATGAGCCTCTGGACCTCGATCCGAACAGATAGGCCACCTGGACTCGGGAATCCTCCTCGAATAGCTTTCTTAGACTCTCGTACGGGAAATCGGACAATTATTTCATCTAACTTTTCTCGTCATGCTATTAATCTGTTTTCAATCCAGTTGGTGACGAGTGTAAGGAATGTTAAAGTGCCCTTTGGGAGATGGATGGTCGGTGTGCCGGCCGTAACCCATCTTCTGTTCTGGGCGGCATTCGGCTGAACGGGCCACCCGCGTCTCGGGCAGGCGCTCATCGTCGCATGTTCGCCCTTTCACCCCGCTGGGGCGGTCGTCTCACCCGATCCGCCCGCGTCCTCGACCCTTCGGGGGCGTCATCGCCGTGCGGGCGGAGGTCTCGTTTCTGTCCGGAGCCAGGGCTCTCGCCCTGCGCCTCGCGGCGCCGCGGTCCTGCCTGGTGGATGGAGTTTCCCCAAGCCCTCACGGGCTCGGAAGCCGCCCACCGGCTCACCGACCGCGATATCTAAACCTCGGCCACTAGTAAATGCTTCGCTCGACCATTCAATCATCCCGATCCATGCTTACCGACACTTCCACGTGAAGTGAGCGCCACTTGAGTGCATCACGTCGATGGCGATGTAGAGATTATAAATCGAGGATTTCATCATATAGTGGAATCGCATGTTGACCAGACCGACTTTCTTGGACGTCCTTCGGGCACGGAGGCGGATCTCTCCCTACCTGATCAGGACGCCGTTGCACTACTATGCGAGCCTCTCCAAGGTCCTCGGGTTCGAGGCGTACGTGAAGCACGAGAACCACCAGCCCACGGGCTCCTTCAAGGTCCGCGGCGGCATCAACCTCGTCTCCCAGCTCACCCCCGACGAAAGGCACAGGGGCGTCATCACCGCCTCCACCGGCAACCACGGCCAGTCCGTCGCCTACGCCACGCGGCTCTTCGGCGTCAAAGCGTTCATCTGCGTCTCGGAGAACGCGAACCCCGACAAGGTCGAGGCCATCAGGAGCCTGGGCGCCGAGATCATCGCCGAGGGCCGGGACTTCGAGGACGCGAGGCTGAACGCCGAGAAGCTGGCGAAGGAGAAGGGGTACCGCTACATCCACAGCGGCAACGAGCCCCACCTGATCGCCGGGGTCGGCACCATCGGCCTCGAGATCATCGAGGACCTGCCGGACGTCGACGCCATCGTCGTCCCGGTGGGCGGGGGCTCCATGGCCGCCGGCGTCAGCACCGTCGTCCGCACCGTGGCCCCCAAGGCGAAGGTGTTCGCCGTCCAGGCCGAGAACGCGCCGAGCGTCTACCTCAGCTGGAGGAAGGGCGAGGTCGTCCCCACGGAGTCCGCGAACACGATGGCCGACGGGCTCGCGACGCGTCGCGCCTTCGAGCTCCCGCTCGAGATCATCAGGGACCAGGTCGACGACTTCGTGCTCGTCTCGGAGGACGAGCTGCGGAACGCCGTGAGGATGTACGTGGAGAAGGCCCACACCATCGCGGAGGGCGCGGGAGCCGCGCCCCTGGCCGCGGGCTACAAGATGCGCGATCGGCTTCGGGGAAAACGCGTCGCGATGGTGCTGAGCGGCGGCAACCTGACGGCGGACATGCTGCGAACCATCCTCTCGAAGAAGGACTAGCCGTTGCTCGAGGATCTCGTGAAGAGGGCGGTGTCCGAGCTCAGGGCCCGGGAAAGGGCGCGCGACGAGGTGCTGAGCCGGGCACGTCGAGCCCGCATGCTGTCGAAGCAGGCGATAATGCTCGTCCACAACGGCGCCTTGGAGGAAGCCAAGGTCAAGATCGATGAGGCGAGGCGGCTCCGTGAGGAGGTCGGCCCCCACGTAGCAGAACACACCGATCTCTCAGGCTACGAGGAGGTCCACGCCGCCGATGAGGAATATGCCGAAGCCTCTATCCTATACGCGCTAAAGACCAAAGGATCCTTTCCCGCCCCGGAGGACATCGGCGTATCGCTCCAAGCCTATCTGCTCGGATTGGGTGATGTCGTCGGCGAGCTCAAGCGGGAGGCCATCGATGCGCTGCGCATCGGGAATCCTAAGGCCGCCGAAGCCGAATTGGCCCTCATGGAGCGGATCTACCTTGACCTGTTGAGCATGGAGGAGGCGTCGCTGCTGCTGAAGGGTTTGAGGAGGAAGCTCGACGTCGCCCGTGCGATAATAGAGAGCACGCGGGGAGAGCTGACGACGGAGACTGGGCGCCTGCGGTTGATCGAATCCATGAATACGCTGTCCGTCAAACTCGACGATGCCAAGACACGCGAGCCTACACTCACGAAAAAAGATAAAAAAGAAAGAGACTGAAAAACTCTGGCTTGATTCATTTTTTCAGCAGCCCGGACTCGATTAGGGCGCCTCTGATCTCCTTCTTCGCATTCTCGTCGACGGGTATCATGGGGCTTCTGGCGACGCCCACGGGCCTTCCGAGCTGCAAGAGGGCCTCCTTCGCCCTAGCGGGCATGTCCCCCTTGCCCACGGCCCTCCAGACGGGGAGGAGTCGGTGATGGATATCGACGCCCTGCTTCATGTCGCCCTTTCTGGCCGCCTCCCACGACTTTATGCAGAGCTCGGGCGTGATCGTGCAGATGGCGGCGATGGCCCCGCTCGCGCCGATGGCGAACGACGGGAAGAGCATGTCGTCGATCGCCGTCATTATCGGGATCTTGCTTCCGACAGCCCTGACCATGTCTGCGAGGCCGTGAATGTCGCCTCCGCTCTGCTTTATCCCCTGGATCTGTTTGACCTTCATCAGCTTCACGGCTAGGTCAGCCGATATCGTGGCCCACGGAACAACGTTGTATATGATTATCGGAAGGCCGACCGCCTCGCCGATCCGCCTGTAGTAGTCGATAATGCCTTCGTCCGTCGGGTGGAAGACGTAGTGGACGGGCGTCACCATTAGGGCGTCCGCCCCCGCCTCATGAGCCGCTAGGCCGTGGCTTATGGCGATCTTTGCCGAGTCGGTGATCACCCCGGAGATCACGGGGATCTTGCCTCCGGCCTCTTTCCTCACGATTCCCGTGACCGTTCCGACTTCCTCGGATGTCATCGCATAGCCCTCGCCGGTGCTCCCGCAGACCGTCAGGCCGTGGACGCCCGCCTTGAGCATGTACCGAGTCTCTCTCCTGAGAAACTCCTCGTCGATCGTCTCATCGGCCTTAAATGGCGTGAGCATCGGCGGCATTATACCCTCCAACTTCATGATGGAAAACCTCCAGTTCCAGTTTGCTTCCATTAAATAAGAGCTTTGGCTTCAAGTCTCGTCCGCCCGAGAACCGTAGATTTAAAAGGGTGGTTTGTTTTCCTATTCCTGCTAGACGGATTCGGAAGACTGAGATTATTGTGTATAGTAAAGAAGGTCTGATCTCACTCTCGTCGACAGGTCTAGCCGATTCTTTGACTTTGGGAGGCCAATAGTTATGACCATGAAGAAGGCCGGAGGTCTCAGGTTCTACGACACCCTCACACGGCGTAAAAGGCCGTTCAGATCGGTCGAGCGTGGAAAGGCGAAGATGTACGTCTGTGGTCCTACGGTATACAGTGACCCCCATATCGGCAATTTCCGCAGCTTCCTCGTCGGCGACCTGATCCGACGGTGGCTGGAGTACCGAGGTTACCACGTCTTCCAGGTGATGAACATTACTGACATCGACGACAAGACCATACGCGACTCGGGAAAGGAAGGCGTTCCCCTTAAGGAGTTCACCGAGAGGTACACGAAGTCGTTCCTGCGGGGCATCGACCTCCTCAACATCAGGCGCGCCACCGTCTACCCGCGCGCCACGATGCATGTTCCGGATATGATCGAGTTCATCGGGGTTCTCATGGCCAAGGGGTTAGCGTACGAGGCAAGTGACGGAGTGTACTATGACATCAACAAGTTTCCTGGCTATGGAAAACTAAGCCGAGTAGATCCATCCGCGGCCCAGAAGACGGAGCGGATGTCCGCCGACGAATACGACAAGGAGAAGCCGAACGACTTTGCCCTTTGGAAGAAGTCGACGGATGATGAGTTGGAACGCGGGATCTACTTCGATTCGCCATGGGGGAGGGGGCGGCCGGGGTGGCACATCGAGTGCAGCGTCATGTCGCGCAGGTACCTGGGAGATACGCTCGACGTCCACGCCGGCGGCGAGGACCTCGTCTTCCCCCACCATGAGAACGAGGTAGCCCAATCGGAGGGGCTCACCGGTAAACAGTTCGTGAGGTTCTGGATGCACGTGGGCTTCCTGAAGATAAACGGCCACAAGATGAGCAAGAGCCTCGGCAACTACGTCTCCTTCGACGAGGCCCTGTCGAAGTACAGCCCCGACGAGTTCCGCTACTTCTATCTGTCGACCCAATACAGGAAGCAGATCGACTACACGGAGGAGGCCATGTCGAACGCGCGGGGCTCGGCTCAGAAATTGAGCAACACCCTCGATTTGATCGAAGATGCCCTGCGTTCCCGAGAAGAAAACCTTGACTACACCGAACGGGAGGAACGCTTCGTCAACGATGTGGTTGAACTGAGGGGGAGGTTCGAGGACGCCATGGACGACGACCTGGACACCCACGGAGCACTCGACGCCCTCCACTCGCTATCCAGGACGATCAACGATTATGTACCCCAAACCCCCAACAAGGGCGTCCTATTCCAGGCGTACACGTCGTACCGGCGTCTCCTCGACGCGCTGGGTCTGTTCGAGAAAAGGCGCGCCGAAGGCGGAGACCTCGCCAACGCGCTTATCGAGGCCATCGTCGATGTACGAGAACGTTTAAGGTCCCAGAGGAACTACGAGCTATCGGATTTGATTAGGCAAAATCTCGCAGGCCTGGGCGTCGTCCTCGTGGACCGACCCGAAGGAACGGGCTGGAAGATCGAGAAGAGCCGACTGCAATAAACGACATCTTTTTCTTAAACCCATTTTTCCTTCAAAGGAGAACTGAACCGTGTCACAGCCATGATTGCCATAAAGAAGCGGAGTTTCTGGCGCGGAAACCTTGGCGTGATGATGCTCACGTCTGGATTGTGGACCTTCGGCGGCCAGATGACCGGCCCATTCTGGTCGCTGTACGTCCTCGGCCTGGGAGGCACGTACTTCGACATCGGTCTGCTCTCGGCCGTCAGCTCCATCGTCGTTGTTCTGCCTGCGCTGTTGGGAGGGTACCTGGCTGACACCCTGGGAAGGAAGCGTATGGTCTACTCCCTGAGCTTCCTCCTCGCGGCCAACTCGATCATATATTTCGCTGCGCCCTCGTGGCACTGGCTCATCCTGTGTATAGTCATAGACGCCGTCGCGGTCGGGCTCAGGGGACCGGCCTTCAGCGCGCTTATCGCTGATTCGACCACTGTCGGCAACCGGGCCGAGAGCTATGCCCTCTTCAACATCGTCCCTCCGCTCTTCGGCATCCTTTCACCATACATCATCGGCGTCTTCATGGACCAGATGGGCGTGGTACCTGCCCAGAGGAACGCGTATCTCCTGCTGTTCGTCGCATCGACCACCGCCGCGGCACTGAGGTTCAAGCTGCTCGAAGAAACCCTTCCGACAGTGAAGGTGGAACGAACCAGCGCATCGAAGGTGCTGCGAGAATCCTTTTCCAACATCAGATTGACCGTGAAGGTCTTTCCCCGTCAGCTCTGGGTGCTCACCTCTATCGGCATGCTCGTGGGGTTCGGGGCGTCCGTGGGCGCGCCGTTCTGGGCGACCTACGCCACGCTGGACGTCATACACCTATCGAACGCCGATTGGGGCCTCGTGACGACCGTCGGCATGCTGGTCAGCACGCTGGTCAGCCTCCCATTCGCCTGGCTCGCAGATCGGAAGGGAAGGGTGAAGCTCGTCCTTCCTGCGTTGTTGCTGTCGCCCGTGGCGATCCTGGCGTTCGTGTTTAGCCGGAGCCTTCTTCAGGTGTTCGTCGTCTACGTGCTCGTCTCAGCCCTGGACAGCATGGGCTCGGCGGCGAGCCAGGCGCTGTTCACCGACTACTCGCTCCGCGAGCACAGGGGAAGGAACAACGCGCTCTGGAGCATGCTTGGAACGGCGCAGACGTTCTCCCACGGCGCGATGTCCGGCTCCCTGCTCGGCACCGCAGGGAACCTGCTCGGCGGTTACCTGTACGGGAACGTCTCGATGATCTATCCGCTGCTGATAATGGCCGGCTCCTGGGCGGCCTCTGGCCTCGTGGGGCTGCTGCTCCTGAGGGAGCCGGAGGAGCGTGCAGACTGAGCAAACCGCCTTAAACTACGTACCGCGTGATCCATGCGTGGGAGTCACGTTCGACTTCTATGGAACCCTCCTCGACCTTTTACGACAGATCCCTGAAGGCATGTCGACCACCGCCAGAGATCTCGCTGACGCCCTGGGGGACCCTAGGGCCTCACGGGCCGTCATGGATTACATCAAAGGAGACGAATTTCAGTTCGCAGTAGGCAGGGTGATGGAGAGAAAGGATGCAAAGTTCCCAATGTTCCGTGATTTCAAATCGGACAAGCCCCTGAAAAAGCTCGCCGAAATTCAGAAAAAAATGGCAAAAAAGGTTGTTCGTGAAGACACGTTCTCATCGGCTGAGGTCATCGCCGGGACGGACGTCGCGTACGATAGTAACAGGGCATATGCCTACTGTTTCGTCCTCGATCGACTGAACAACGTGATTGACTCTGGATCCGCCGTGGTGGAGGTCGATTTCCCGTACATACCGGGGTATCTCACGTTTCGGGAGGCGCCCGTGATCGAGGCCGCAGTTCGGCACGTCGTGGACTTCGATGTTCTCATGGTCAATGGCCACGGCGTGGCTCACCCGAGGGGGTGTGGCCTAGCCTCCTACGTAGGGCTCGACCTTGACGTGCCCACGATCGGAATCGCTTCGAGAAGGCTGGTGGGGAGGGTGGGCTCCAAAGCTGACGGATGGACCCCCCTCATCTATAGAGGACAGGTCGTCGGGGGGAGGGTCGGCTTCGATGAGGGCCAATCGATTTACGTTTCCATCGGGCACATGATATCCCTGGAGACGAGCATCAGGATCGTACAGGCGACTCGCGTACACGGTCGTCTCCCGGAGCCGATTCGGCTGGCGCACATGGCCGCCGAGGCGCTCAGGCGCGGCTGCGGATCGCCTTCGCCCTGATCCCGCTGAGGCGAATCGAGTTCATTATCACTGCCAGGCTGAGGCCCATGTCGCCGATGGCGACCGCTAGCCACAGCGTCACGAGGCCTGGGATGGCGAGCACGGCGAACGCGGCCTTGACGGCTATTGAGGCGGTGATGTTCTCCCTGATGCGGCTCATCGTCGCCTTGCTCAGGCTGACAAGGTACGGCAGCCGGCCGAGCTCGTCCTTCATGAGCGCCACGTCCGCCGTCTCCAGCGCCACGTCGCTGCCTATGGCGCCCATGGCGACCCCCACATCGGCGGCGGCCAACGCCGGCGCGTCGTTGACGCCGTCGCCGATCATCACGACTGGGCCGTACTCTTCCTGTATCTTATTGATGGCGGCGACCTTCTCCTCGGGCAGTAGGTGCGCGATGTATTCGTCGATACCCAGCTTCTCCGCGATGGCCTTGGCGGTCACCTCGTTGTCGCCGGTGAGCATCTCCACCCTGATTCCGAGTCCCTTGAGCTGCGAGAGGGTCTCCTCCGCGTCGTCCCTGAGCTTGTCCATGAGCGCGATCGCGCCGACGACGCAGTCCTCCTCCGAGATCAGGAGGACGGTTTTCCCCTCGCCCTCCAGCCTCTCGACCACGCCGTTCATCGGCTCGATGCCCAGTTCCTCGAACAGCCTCAGGTTCCCGATGCAGCACGTCCTTTCTTCGATGCAGGCCTCGACACCCCTGCCGACGTGGGCCTTGAATTTGGTCGTCTCCGAGATCTCCACGCCCTCCGCCCTCGCCCTCTCCATGATGGCCCTCGCTATGGGGTGCTCGGCCTTGGCCTCCAGCGACACCGCCCTCCTCAGGACCTCGCGTTCGGGGATGCCGAATGAGACGATGTCGGTGACCCCGAGTTCGCCCTTGGTCAGCGTGCCCGTCTTGTCGAACGCGAACGTCTTGGCGGCGCTCACTTGCTCTAAGTACGTGCTGCCCTTGATGAGGACGCCGTTCCTCCCGGCGCCCGTTATCGCCGACACCATCGCCACGGGGGTCGAGATGGCGAGGGCGCACGGACAGGCCACGACAAGCATCACCAGCGCCCTGTAGAGCCACTCGTGAAACAGATTTAATTGATTGAGGAAAAGCGGCGGAAAAACGGCGACGACTACGGAAAGGATGATCACGGTGGGAGTGTAGAACCGTGCGAAGCGATCTACGAACGCCTCCGTGGGGGATCGACTCTCCTCCGCCTCCTCGACCATCTTCAGGATCCTTGATAGCATAGACTCCTCTGAAAGCTTCGTAACCCTCACCATGAGGAAGCCGTCGATGCTGATGGTGCCAGCGTAGACCGGGTCGCCGACGAGCTTCGACACGGGGACGGATTCTCCGGTGATCGCGGCCTGGTCCATGCTCGACGACCCCTCGATGACGGTTCCGTCCAGCGGTACCCTGTCGCCGGGCCGAAGTACGAAAACCTCGCCTGGCATGACATCTTCGACGGGGACCGGCACCTCCCCTTCATCGCGCCTGACCGTGGCGACCTCGGGCTTCAGCTTTATGAGCAGCTCTATGGCGTGCCTTGCCCGATCCGCCGCGTAGTCCTCGAGCCTCTCAGCGAGGCTGAACAGGAACAGCACGGCCGCGCCCTCCTCGAGGTGGCCGATTGCGAAGGCTCCGATCGCGGCGATGGTTATGAGGAGGCTGATGCTGATGCGTCGATGATAGAGGGCACGCATTCCCGACTCGGCGATTCTGAAGCCTGATACCGCCATGGTCACGAGCAGCAGGGCGTTGGAAAGCAACATGAAACCCGGAACGAAGCTGAGAAGGAGTCCAGCCGCTAGGAATACGCCGGAGACCACGAGCTCCGTGATCCCACCCGCCGAATGCTCCTCCCTGTGGCTCATCCGAGCTTCCGCCGATTCAGAATCAACGAAAGCAGCGGACCATTCTTTATCAATCTAATGCTATATTGCGCCAAAAAATTATTAATATTTAATAACTTATTCTTGTTGTGTTAATAAAGGCGACCGTATGACCGTAGTTAGCGTCTCCCTGAACTCCGACCTGCTGGAACAGCTGGACGATTTCGTGGTGAAGTCGGGCTACTCCAGCCGATCGGAGGCGATAAGGCTCGCCGTTCGGGACGTCCTCTCCCAGTTCGCGCTGCAGCGCCTCGAGCACGGGAAGGCGATGGCGACCGTAACGGTCATATACGAAACTGAACAGCGCGACATCAGCGCGCGGCTGATGGAGTTCAGGCACGGCTTCGACGAGGCCATATTCGGCAACATGCACCTCCACATCGGTGGCAGCCACTGCGTCGAACTCTTCCTAGTTCAAGGCGATGCGGCGACCGTTCACAATTTCATAACGAAAGTGAGGGCGATCAGGGGCATCGGTGAAGTCAAGTACACCATGACCCCGATCGAAAAACCATCGGAATAGTCACGTCGTTGATCATCTCGATCAAACCTTTTTAACGGTGCACTCAGATCCTGCCTAGAATATGAAGGGCATCGAGATCGTCGATGGCCTGTGGCAGCTGCGCGTCCCGCTCCGGTTCAATCCGCTTGGCTACACCTACTCCTACCTGTTCTCGGACGATGCGACGTTGATCGACGCGGGCGAGGACAGCGCGGAGGCGAGGCGATCCATCGATGACCAGTTTCATGGCGCCGGCTTGAGGCTGAAGGACACCCGTCGAATCATCATCACGCACATGCACAGGGACCACGTCGGACTCGTCAGCCACATCAAAACTCTGTCGAACGCAGAGATATGCGCACATGAGAAGGCGGCCATCGACGTGAAAGCCCGATCGGCTGACGGTATCAGACGATACGAAGAGTTTCGAAAAGAGATGAAAATGATGGGCGGAGGCGAATTTCTCAGCCTACTTGGGAGGTTTGAAGCATCTTTCAGAAGTGTTCCTGAGACGTTCGAAATCGACACGCTGCTTGAAGACGATTCTGAGGTTGCCCTGAAGAATGGCAGTCTCAGAGTCATCTGGACGCCGGGACACGCCCAAGAGCACATTTGTCTTTACGATGAGGGCCGTCTGCTCCTATTTTCGGGGGATCACCTGCTTCCCGAAATAACCTCTCACATCAGCCTCTACACGAACGATAACGGCGACCCATTGGGAGACTATTTGAAATCGATGGAGAAGCTGCGCGGACTGCAGGTAGAAAAGATATTGCCTGGACATGAACATATCTTCGATTCAATCGATAAGAGGATCGACGATTTGGAACGACACCACGAGATGAGGATCGGGGAGATCAAGGGAGCTCTTTCTGACGGTGATAATACGGTTTTCAAGATATCGTCACAGATCTCGTGGAAGAGCCGACCCTGGCCGCTGATGCCGTTTTGGGTGAAGCGCATGGCCGCCTCTGAGACCCTCGCCCACCTAGTTTACCTTAGAAACAGGAGGGAAGTAGAGGAGAAAATCGTTGACGGAGTACTCTACTACAGTCTTAACTATTGATAATCAGAGAATTCGACAATAATTTTTTTGGAGCTATCTCCAAACCTTCATCCCGTTCTCCAAGAGGTAATCCGCCGCGAGGTCCGCTATGTCGGGGGTCTTGAACGGTATGTGCATCTCCCTCACGTGTGTGAGGATCTCACGGTACGATATCTCCTGTACCTTGCGTCTGCTCATGTACTCGTCAAGTATGGTCTGGGCCACCTCCTCGGCGACCCTGTACTTCGGGCTCAAGGTCCTGAAGTGTAGCCTCAACGCGCAGGAGATCTCCTCCGTTGGCGCTTCGGGCAGCGCCCAGACGGTGGGCCTGGGTCCGCCCTTGGAGTTCTTCACCTTAGAGACTTTGATGGCCGGATCGATGATGCCGAGCGCCCTCAGCCTCTTGATCACCCTATACACCGTGGCCTCGGGCATGTTCAGCTCTGACTGCAGCACCCATCCCGTGGCCGCCCCATGCAGGCAGAAGTACAGGAATACCTCCGCTGCGGAGGCCGATGAGAAGATCTTCTCACTGAACGAAAGTAATTCCTGAATGTTCTTCAGGGCGACGGATAGGTTGTTTTTCTCATTTAATAATAATAACTTCCTGTATAGATCTATATACTTACTGAAGTTGCTTTCGACCTCTGAGACCGACTTTAGCGAGCGGCGCCCGTTCAAATCGCCAAATTCTTTATCCAGCATCAGCCTATCCCTATACCCCATCCCAAAAAATGATCGAGGGATGATGGACTTACCATCCCGGCGATAATCTTATAAGATTACTTGTTAACATGTAAGCTTGTAAACAAGTAAACTTTTGGTGGTTGTTGACTCGTCAAAGAAGAACGTCGCGATCCGCGGGCTCGACATCGACCTGTACAACGAGGTATTCGCCAGGGCCAAGAGGGAGGGTAAGCGCGTCTCAGACTTGGTGAACATTGCCCTGAAAAAATTCATGGAAGGAGAAAAAAACGGCGACAACGACGGTAAAATCAACGGCGACGATGAAAATTCTGGAATGTTCGTACTTCGGAACAACGGAGAGATCACGCTGTCGAAGAACGACATCATAAGCTTGAGGAAAGAAGTGGGGACGTTCCAGATAGAGAACAACGGCAGGCTCGTTTTCGAGAAGGATATCGACGTTGAAACGGTGAAGTACATAGAGAATATCGTCATACACGACGGTACGGTCGAAGTCCCACGTACGCTCTATACGCAATTCTTGATCAGATCCGATATACACGGTAAATTGGAGAAGTATTGAATTCGCCTAGTGAAACTTCTGTGAGTGGAAACATTCTCGCAGGCGTGGAGGATGGGAGCTTCAAGGCCTTCCAGAGGATTCAAGGATCACGTGCCATCCTGTGCTGCGCCTGCATCATCGGCGAAAAAATCGTAGGTGTACGTCTCTCATCCATTGAGATAGATGGAATCGACGCCACTGAGAGATTGCTGGGAATGCTGGAGGGGATGGAGGCCGATGCAGTGATCCTTGGGGGCATCACCTTCGCCGGCTTCAACATCGTTAATCCATTCACGTTGTCAAAGAAGATGAACAAGCCGATCATCATATACGCTGGAATCAGGCCGGACAACGGTGCCATGAAATCCGCGCTGATGAAACATTTCGACGATTGGAGGGAACGATGGGCCATCATCGAGGAACTCGGCGCCGTCCATGAAACGGTTTCGAGAGGCGGCGAGCCTCCGATATATTTCGAGGTCGTTGGAGGCACCGTCGAGTGGGCTACCAACGTCCTTCGTTCATCGGCCCTGGTGTGCAGGATCCCCGAGCCCGTCAGGGTTGCGGGCATAATCGCGCGCGGCGTCAGCCCACGAGCTTGTTGAAATCGACCGATATCAGCTGATGCGTCTGGAGGTCCACGATCGATGCTATCCCCGGAGTCGGTTTCAGGTCCATCCTCCTCTGGTACGATGTCTGTTCCTGCCATGGGGCGGAGGCGATTATGGTGACCCCCTTGTACCTCCTCGATTCGTACACGTGTATGTGCCCCATCTGGAGGATGTCAGGGACGGAGGTGACGACGAGCCTGTCCTCCTTACCCGGCGCGATCGGCGTCGTCGCACCGTAGGCCGGGGCCACGTGCCTGCACCTCAGGAGGAGCTCGATGCCCTTCGCGGGCGTGCTGTAGCCGAGCCCCGGCGTCTGGGATAGGACGTCGTCGAGGGATTTTCCGTGATAGATCAGCGACTCGACGCCGTTGATCATCAGCCTGCTTGGATTTCCCAACATGCGGAACCGTTCGTCGCCGTACAGGGATTCGGCATAATCCCTAGAGATCGGAGGCTGAGGCAGGCTCTTGCGGACCGCATCGTGGTTTCCAGGCAGTATAATGACCTCGACGTAGTCGGGCAGTTTTGAGAGAAAGGCATAGGCGGAAACGTACTGATCCCTTATACTGGTTATTGCGAGCTCATTGTACTGGTCGGGGTAGATGCCGATCCCGTCGACGATGTCGCCGTCGATGACCACGTACTTCACCCGCGATGCGAGCCTGCGTGATTCGGGTGGGCCCACCTCCAGGTTCATCCATCGGATGAATCTCTCGAAGAGTTCGCCCATGAAGAGCTTGCTGCCGACGTGCATGTCCGCGAGGAAGGCGCAGCAGAGAGGGACTTCGGATCGCTTGGGGGCCCTGCTCGGTACGTCCGGCCAGATGAAGTCGTTCGCGATGAAGAGGTCCTGCTTGAATTTGGTGGCCTCGGCGCATATGACCTGGTCCTCGAGCAGCGTGAGCCCCTTCCTCACCGTCTCCTCGTCCGATGCCATGAGCGTGATCGCGTCTTCCATGTCCTCAATGTCGATGAAGAGGCGTTCGCCCTTTGCTCTCTTCCTGGTCACTATGCCGATGACCTTTACCTTGGACTTGACGGGCATGCCGAGGGCGCGGCCTATCGGCATTGCGTCCCTAACGTCCATGCGTTCGCGGAGGATGCCCTCGATCTTCCTGTATCGGCTGCGGAAGTGCTCTATGAATCCACCAACGGTCCCAATCGACTCGGCGGAGGCATCGTCGAGGACATCTATCTGAGGGGCATATTCGCTGGCCAAGGGGCGCTCCCTGGACTTTCCAGTCAGGGGTCTCTGGGGCTCGGTGACCCTGCTGCCTTCTTCGACGACTGAACGGAGCATGTCGATGTCGATGACGGGCACGACATCCGAGGATGAATTAGCCTTTTTTATCGCCCGAACCACGAGGTCGTCGAGTGATTCCTGCCCGAGGGTCTTGAGGTACTCGAACCCTTCGGGGGTGAGTTGGTAGCCCGCCTCCATTACCTTCCTTAGGGCGACCTTTGCATCCTCGGACACGGGGTCATGCTTCCCTTGGGCAACGAATATGCTGCCGGAGCTGTTTATCTATTCTTCGCCATGGCCACGTAGTCTTCCCTCGGCGGGCTCCAGCCCTCTATGATAACAACGAGGCGGTCACCCTTCGTAGAGAAGCTGTGGCGTTCGTTGCCGGGGATGGTCCATGAAACGCCGGGCGCAACCTTCAGGGTCCTGCCGCCCGACACGAGTTCACCTTCTCCTTCAATGCACGTTCCTATCTGCTCGTTTGGGTGGCTGTGCTCCGCTAAAACTGACCCAGGCTTCATGACGATTTTGATGAGCGTCATCTGTGTACCGCTGCCGAGGATCGACATGTCGGCGCCCTTCACGGGCTCCAATCTGGGCGCGTCTTCGATTCGGGTAGATCTCATCTGTTCCGCACCGCCATGTCTTTGGGCAAAGTTGTGTATAAATCCTTGTCAGTGGAACGTCGCGTCGAGGCGTCAGGCGGCGATCTCCAGTTTCTTTCTATTCTGCTGGACGATGTCCTTGATCTCCTTGCGGATGTGATACCTGTACGGCATGCCGCCAGTGTTCCTGTCGATGAAACCCTTCTCGTACAGTTTCTTGAGCAGGCGAGCCGTGTGCTCCCTCGTCTTCTTGATCCGATTCCTGATCTCGGGAACGGATGCCTCGCCGACCTCGTCGATTATCGTGAGTACCTCGATCTCCGTGTCGTTCAACTTGTCCAGGATGGCGCCCTCCTGGATCGAGATGGGCCCGACGGCTTCGTCTTTGATTGCTGGTGGCTTGACTCCCTTGGCTAGCCTTTGAACCTCGATCTTCACCGCGTCAATTTCTTTATCCGCTTCATCGAGCCTGACGGAAAGATCCTTCGCGTTCTTCAAGCCCTCCATAGCGATTTTCGACGCCTGCTCGCTCATCCTCAACGCGTCTTTAGAAGTCAGCTGAGCTTCAGCCGCCCTTTCTCCAGCATAGTCTATTTTTCCCACGAGCCTTTTCAGCTGCCTTGAGAACGTGAGAGTTATCGTTTTCACGATATCCTTTGCGTCTTCGTACTCGGTTTGCGCCTGTTTGATGCGGCGATAGAAGATGAAGGACGCTGCTAATGTTATCGCGAACAACGAGGCCGTGGCGAATAGCAGCTCCAAGTCCATTCACATTGTGTACTGAGCTATATATCACTTCGACGATGAAATGTTTTATGGTTTTCTATTTTTAACACGTACATGATTATGGAAAGAAAAAGCTCAGGGTTTAATAATTTTCGTGCAAATAGCTTTGGATACGCTTGCGTGATGACGAAAGATTCGAGGCGGAGATACAGATCGTCGGACGGGTGCAGGGGGTCGGGTTCCGTCCATTCATCTACCGCAAGGCAGTTGGAAACGGTCTGAGGGGCCACGTCATCAATCTGGGCGACGCAGGCGTCGAGGTCGTCGTCGAAGGGACGACGACTCAGATAAGAGCTTTCATCGACGAGGTCAAAACGGACGCGCCGGAGGTCTCGGAGGTAGAAAACGTTCAGGTCGTTTATCTGCCCTTCAGGAACCGATTCAGGGATTTTAAGATAGAACGAAGCAAGAACAGCGAGAGGGCCTCTTCGGGCACCCTTCCTCCCGACATAGCGATATGCCGTGAGTGCGTCGAGGACATGTCGGATCCGAGTAGTCGATGGTACGACTACCCCTTCACCGCATGTGCATGGTGCGGGCCTAGATTCACAGCCGCGAGATCGCTTCCATACGATAGGGAGCGAACGCACATGGCGAAGTTTCCGATGTGTAAGCACTGCGGAGCCGAGTTCCGTGATCCAACGGATAGGCGCTTTGACGCCCAGGGGATCACCTGTTCGCTCTGTGGCCCGAAGATGACGCTCCACGATGCGTCGGGTTCGGAGCTGCACGTTCCAGATGTCTTCGAGAGAGCCGCCGAACTCCTCGTGAAGGGAAAGGTGATCGCCATCAAGGGCATAGGCGGTGTACACATCGCCGCGATCGCAACGGACGACGATGTCATCATGGATCTCAGAAGGAGGAAGAGAAGGCCACAACAGCCATTTGCACTGATGTCTCCTGATCTGGATGCAATTACCAGCTATGCGTCTCCGAGCGCTGAAGAGCAGTCCGTCATAAAATCGTGGCAGAGGCCCATCGTGCTTCTGAAGAGGAAGCAGTCCAGCGAAATTTCAGATCTGGTTGCCCCTGGCTTGGATCGAGTCGGAGTGATGCTGCCCTACACGGGAATACACGTCGTGCTGTTCAAGCGCCTCAGGGGGCCCGCTCTCATCATGACCAGCGGAAACAAGCCGGGGCTGCCCATGGCGATTACGAACGAGGACGCCGTGAGGGATCTCGGCGGAATAGCGGACTACTTTCTCCTTCACGATAGAGATATCATGAATAGATGCGACGACTCGGTCCTCCGCGTAATACGGGGGCAGAAGGCGTTCGTACGGAGGTCGCGCGGCTACGTTCCTGATCCGATCGAGTTGCCCTTCAAGAAGGGCCTTTCATTGGCAGTGGGTGCCGAGCTCAGGAACGCTGGGGCGATCGCCTACGATGGTAGATGCTACATGACCCAGTATTTGGGCGACATCACGAACCTCGAATCCCTGGAGTACGAAAGGGGAGCGCTGGAACATCTCAAAGTCCTGTCAAATATCACGCGTAACCCGGATGTGATAGGATGTGACCTGCATCCGGATTACATGACATCACACCTGGCGGACGAGATATCACGCGAGACGAATGCTCCAGTAATAAAATCACAACACCATCACGCTCACATAAACGCCGTTTCCGCAGAGAATAACATTCCTCCCGATGAGGCGGTTATAGGGATCGCATTAGACGGCGCAGGATACGGCTCAGACGGGGCCATTTGGGGAGGAGAAGTAATAAAATCGACTTATTCATCGTTCGAAAGAGTCGGCCACTTGGAATATCTGCCCATGCCTGGAGGAGATTTGTGCACTATATATCCCCTTAGGATGCTGATAGCGGCCCTATCCAAAACGATCTCGGACGACGAAATACGTGATATCACACAAAATCACGTTGAAAAGGGGTTGCCTAACAGAGAAAAAGAGCTAGAATTGATACTTAAACAATCACGTGATAGAAAAACGATCAAGACTTCGAGCTGTGGTAGATATCTGGATGCAATCGCCGCTTTGACGGGTGTTTGTTACGTCAGGACATACGAAGGGGAGCCAGCGATGAAGACAGAATCCATTGCCCAAAACGAGGTGATAAAAACGCATTTAGAAATCGAAGACATAAACGGTCAATATATGCTTAAAATTAGTAATATCCTTTTAGATATGTGCAGTTTGGTGAAAGAAAAGAAAATAGAACGTATAGCAGCTGTTGGGCAAAATTATTTAGTTAACGGTATTACAGAGATCGCAATAAGATCGGCAGAAAAAGATGAAATTAAAACTATAGCTCTGTCAGGAGGAGTATTTGTAAACGAATTTATCTCAACTAGAATTATTGATATTCTATCCAACGAAGGCTTTGAGGTAATCCGCCATAAGAGTGTTCCTCCTGGAGATGGGTGTATTGCTCTGGGGCAGTCGATCGCCGCGCTATCAAGTGTGACATAGTGTGATATCACGAGATTGATAGGCTCTTCGGCTCCGTCAGCCTCCTTATTCCATCGAACAGCTCAATTTCAATACGGGATAAAACATGTTTGGACGTGCTAGGATCAGAATCATCGGCAAGTTTAGAGTACTCCCTCAACTTCTCTGACAATGTTTGATATTCATCGAACGGAGACTCTTGAAGTATCCCAAGGTAGCTCAATAACAAAACCGTGTATATGGACGAGATGACGTTACGTCTGGCTTGGGATAAAGTACGGCAAAATGAGCCTTTAGATATGATATTAGTCCTAAAAAGTGCTTTATCTTGATATGTGAGCCCTTTATCAGAGATGTTAGCTGATAAGATGTCAATAATTATCGTTTCGTACTGTATATCCGTTAAATTGCTGTATTTATGTAATATATTGGCTATTGGGTCGTTAAATGCTGTTTGAATGAATTTTTTTACTTTATTATCCTCGCTCACGCTCTTTCACCCCTCGCATGAATATGAATAGATTTCAGTCATCGATGTATACGAATATGTATACAGGAAGAAATAAGTTTAACCTAAAACCACCATCCAATAATTAAGTAAATATAGGTAATATATAAATAAAAAAAGGAAATTTATATAATAATTTAAGAATTTTCAATTCATCTTTAAAGAAATGCTTATAGCTCATGACTCTCGATAGCAATCTTTGTGCTATCGAAGAAATATCTGCTGATCGATGCAGAACGTTTTACAGAGCTGGCATCAGAGTTCATATCGAAACATATTTCCCTATCGGGCGTGAAAGGCGCCGTAGTGGCGGTGAGCGGAGGGATCGACTCGTCCGTGACGCTCGCTCTGGCTGTTCGTTCTCTGGGAAGCGGGAGGGTCAGGGCGGTGACGATGCCCGAGGGTGATGTCACGCTGAGGGAGGATATCACGGACGTGATGCGGCTCACGCGGATGTTGAACGCCACATGTGACTCGATAGAAATCACGCCGGCCCTGAACGCCTTCAAGTCGATGCTGCCACTTTACGATCCGTCGGACTTGATCTCTAACGGAAACATCAAGGCCAGGGTGCGCATGACGTTGGCTTACCATTACGCCAACACCTTGAGGAGCTTGGTGATAGGCAGCTCGAACAAAACGGAGTGGCTGACAGGATACTTCACCAAATACGGGGATGGGGCGTCTGACCTTATGCCTATTGCGGACCTCTTCAAAACGCAGGTCAGACAGCTGGCCAAGCACCTTGGAGTCCCAAACAGGATCATCGAAAAGGCTCCTTCGGCTCGCCTCTGGCCCGGGCAGTCGACGGAAGGAGAGCTGGGGATCAAGTTCGAAATCCTCGACTTGGTACTCCACGGGCTGGAGCAGGGAATGGACGTTCACACGATAGCGAACGAACTAAGCATAGAGGCGTCCACCGTGATTCGTGTCCAGCAGCGCGTGAAGGACAACGAGCACAAACGGAGGCTTCCACTAATCTTAAGACTGAGTTCCGCCACAAGATGAACAAACACGAAGGAAATTCGGCGGTGAGAGGTTGGGGCGACGACGCAAGAAAGAAGTGAAGATCATCAAGAAAACGCTGCCCGAGTTCTACCTGTGCCCTAGATGCGGAAAGAACACGATCAAGGCGACCGTGAACAAGAAGGAGGATAGGGTAACGGTGACGTGCAACAACTGCGGGTTGAACAGCGTCTTTCCAGCGAAGCCTCAGATGGACGAGGTGGACGCCTACAACGTTTTCATCGACAGCTACTATGGAGTCAAGGAGAAAGAGGAGAACCCCGTTGGCTAAGAGCGTGGAACGGCACCTGATGGAGAGGATCGGAAACGAGGGCGCCATACACATGACCCTTCTCGACCCTGAGAAAACAAGGCCAGATCGATGCGCAGCGATCGCTCATGAGGCGGAGTGCGCGGGAACCGCCGCAATAATGGTCGGGGGCTCGACCCTGGCCTCGAATTCGGATCTCGACGAGGTCGTGAAGGACATAAAGGCGACTGTCGGCGTGCCCGTGATCCTGTTCCCCAACAACATCGCCGGCGTGAGCCGCTACGCGGACGCGATATGGTTCATGTCCCTCCTCAACTCGTCGAACACGTACTACCTGATCGACGTGCAGGCCCTCACGGCCCTCCTCGTGAGGCAGTACGGACTCGAGACCATCTCCCTCGGATACATCATCGTCGGCGACGGGGGAGCCGCGGGCTACATCGGCCAGGCGCGCCCCCTTTCATACGAGCACCCAGAAATCGTGCTGGGATACAGCCTCGCCGCCGAGACCCTGGGGATGCACTTCGTCTACCTAGAGGCGGGATCGGGAGCGAAGAAGCCAGTGCCGCCCGACATGATAAAACTCGTGAAGAAATACCTCACGGTGCCGCTGATCGTCGGCGGGGGCATCAGAGACGCCTCCGCGGCTAAAGAGACTGGAATGGCCGGCGCCAACGTCATCGTTACGGGCTCCATCGTCGAGGAAACGAAGGAAGTCAGAGAGCGGCTGCGGGAGATCATAGCGGGAATGGGCTCCCATCGAGGGTGAAGATTAGTTCGATTTCGATCGGCTCAAGTAACCGTTGCTGCGTTTAGAAGTGCCAGCTGGGAAATGACCCATGTCGAAAAACATGCCGATGTCGGCTGAATACCAGAGATACTTCAGCGAGCTGAAGGAGAAGCTGGACGGGCTCTACGAGGTCGCGCGGCAAGCCCGTGGCAGGGGCCTCGATCCGGAGTTATCACCAGAGCCCGAAATCACGAACGACATTCCAGAGCGCGTCGAGAAGCTCATTGGGCCTCCTGGCATCGGCGCGCGCATAAAGGAACTCGAATCGATGGACCGCAGTGAGATGGCCTTCAAGGTAGCGGAGGAGATCGTCTACGGGCGATTCGGTAAGCTCGACACGGAGAGGGCGGCCGATCAGGCCATCCGAACCGCGCTCGCCATCCTGACCGAGGGGGTCACGATCGCGCCCATCGAGGGCATACCAGAGATCAAGATCAAGCAGAACGCCGACAGGAGCAGGTACCTGGCCGTATACTTCGCGGGCCCCATCAGGCCCGCAGGTGGAACCGCCCAGGCCCTAACGTTGGTCGCCGCCGACTTCGTCCGTCGCTGCCTCGGATTGGACAGGTATCGGCCCTCGGACGAGGTGGTGAAGCGGTTTGTGGAGGAGGTCCGCCTCTACGAGCGCCAGGTGCGGAGGTTCCAGTACCACGTGTCGGACGAGGATCTGGCCTTCGCGATGAGGAACCTCCCCGTCGAGGCGACGGGGGTCGGCACCGACCCCTACGAGGTCTCCAGCTTCCGAGACGTTCCGGGCATAGAGACGAACAGGATCAGGGGGGGCGCGCTCATAGTCGTCGTCGACGGCGTCGTGGGGCGCGCACGGAAGCTGCTCGGGATATGCGAGTCGTGCCACCTCGACGGATGGGAGTGGCTGTCGAAGCTGGGCAACGCCAACATGGAGGCGGGCGAATCGGCGGCCAGCTTCATGGAGGAGATCATCGTCGGTCGGCCCGTGTTCTCCTTCCCTAACCGGGCGGGCGGATTCAGGCTCAGGTACGGCCGCGCCAGGAACACGGGCCTCGCCGCCGTGGGAGTCCACCCCGCATCCATGATAATAATGAACAAATTCCTCACGACCGGCGTTCAGCTCAGGATAGAGCTCCCCGGAAAGTCCGCCGCAGTTGCCCCCGTCGACTCCATCGAGCCACCTGTGGTGAAGCTGAAGGACGGATCGGTGGTCAGGGTGGAGTCGCCCACGGAGGCCGAGCGGCTGCTCGGGTCGGTGGCTTCGATATTATTCATAGGCGACGTCCTCATAAACGCCGGCGACTTCATCCAGAACAACAAGAGCCTGCTGCCCGCGGGGTACGACGAGATCCAGTGGCGGCAGGACCTGTCGAAAGCCGTCGCCGCGTTTGGCCACGAACCGTTCACCAAAAAGGGTTCTTTGTCCTCGGACAGGCTCAGGGCTCTCATCTCCGATGTGTCGACCGTTCCGACGCCGCACGAGGCTTTGTTAATATCCGAATTCGGTGTGCCCCTCCACCCGAGGTTTACATATTTGTGGTCGAGGGTCACCGTCGACGCGATCGTGCGCCTGAGGGAAAACCTCTCATCGGTCTGGCCGAGATCCGCCCCCTACGAGGTGAAGATGGACGGGGATGACAAGTCCACGCTCGAGGAACTCCTCGTACCTCACGGGGTGTCCGAGCGCGGAGTCATCCTCGAAGAGGCCGCCCCGATACTCGATAAGTGCCTAGCGCTGGACCGGAAGAGCGTCGAGGTGGACGCGGGGTCGTCGCTGGAACTTGTGCGCATCATGTCGGGCATGGACGTGAGGGAGAAGGCGCCCGTCTACGTCGGCGCCCGGATGGGCCGACCCGAGAAGGCCAAGGAACGGAAGATGTCCCCATACGTCCACGGGCTCTTCCCCATAGAGAACGCAGGAGGCGCCCAGAGAGATATACTGAAGACCGAGAAGGGCCGGGCCGTACAGGTCGAGATCATCGACAGGCGTTGTCCAAGGTGCGGAGCGCTGGCATTCGGCGTGAAATGTCCGAGCTGCGGCGCAGACAACGTCACCGTCTGGCGGTGCCCGCGATGCGGCAGAACGCTCGGCGAGGAAACCTGTCCAGCCTGTA